>ERZ651776.62-NODE-62-length-148286-cov-17.667436_pt1 | contig 148286 bp, 117 predicted proteins | sample MGYA00514761_ERZ651776 | MGnify/ENA metagenome assembly ERZ651776
CCGAACATTTAATTGAAATAGCATATGGAGAAAAGTGGAGATTAAACTTTCTTTTACAATACCGCCAATTGCTTTTTTTTAAAAATCAGAAAGAGGATTTACTGAGAGAAGATTTGGAAAGAAATAATGTCACTAAAATAGATTTAATGATAGTTTGTGAAAATGTTCTTGGAAACAAATACTCAAATGATACAACCCAGGCAATGAAAGATGTAGATAAAGAAATAAAAACAATAATGGCTCAGTTATGAAAAATTGGTTAGTAATACATAACGACAATATCCCGAACGCTCTCTTAAAAGAGTTCAAGGAAAAGCAGAATATTCTCAAGTTTGATATTACTCCGGCTTTACAAATGAATGAGAATTTTTCTTTCGATAATGAGGCGACGGAAATCTTGGAAAGTCATTTTTTAAATGAAAAAACCTACGATTGCATTTTTATCCCTTATAACCTGAATAAAGAGCTTTATCTAGACTTCTCAGGCTTAAAAATCGCATTACACATACGTCTTTCGCATCGATTAAGTCATACATTTTGTCCAATTGTATTTTATGGAAACGAGGATCCGCTTCACGTTGCAAAATTAAGTCCACATTCAAACATTTTATTTTCAATAGGAACTTTGACGTCAAATAAAATCTCTTACGAGGATTTCAATTTAACAAGCAATCACTTAAAGGAAATGGCGTTTGAAGATTATGCTAATTTCTTAAAAGAATTAAATTTAAACCCTTCTGTTAATTATAAATCGCATCATAGTGTTGCGAATGAATTTGCATTGTTTCAGTGGTCTACATTTATTGGTTGTGATGACCAAATCGATGAAGTTAAAGTAAATCTTAAAACTAGATTATATTTTAAATATTTGGAAGCATTGAGATTGTTTGATACCGACGTTGGATGGACGTTTGGAATTGATCAAAGAGATCCTGGATTTCCCAATATTAGTATAGATGGGAAAATCAATGAAGGTAAAGACAAAGATGGAAAGGAAAAATATCAGTTAGCAAAAGTTCTTTTAATTGATGATGAAGCAAAGAAAGGATGGGAGAGTTTTTACGACAATTTATTTAAACTTAATCCAGATGAAAACTCAAGAGTGGATTTCGATTCACTTAGATTGGTTAATCTAGAAAGAAAAGAAGTAGAATGCAAGACTTTTTTGGATAGAATGCCAATAATAGAACAAGCCCAAAAAAAGGTTAAGGAATTTGACCCAGATATTGTACTACTTGATTTAAGATTACACGATGATGACTTTAAACAAGGCGTTTCTCCAGATGATTTGACTGGAATTCAAATATTAAGGAGGATCGAAAAAATTAACCGTGGTATACAAGTAATTATTACTTCGGCATCAAACAAAATTTGGAATTATGAGGCATCAGAAAAAACGGGACTTGGCGTAGATGGCTATATTATAAAGTCTGATGATGAGAATCCTGAAGAATCGGTGAAAAAGATTTGCAAAAAAGTGAATGATTTGATTCCTAAGGCTGTTTTTTTAAAGGCAGTTGAAGAAAAGATGGCAAGTATTAAGCAACTATTTCCTGAAAAAGAGTCAGAAGATTACATTAAGAATAATTCATTCTACATTAGCTCCCTGACAAATCTTGATGTAGCATTTAAACTATTTAATGATTCTAAGATTAACAAGAAGTACAATGCTTTTGGATTTTTGCAATTATTTATGATTCTTGAAGATTTTGTGAAAAGAGAAGATATTTGTTGGGACTATAGTAAAAAATTCGTTGTCAAAAATGGGAATACTGAAGTTATCGTTGTAAAGCGCGATGATAAGAGAAGCTATATTAAGACAGAGAATATAATGAGAGGAGATCTTCGATTTAAAAATATATATACCATTGGAGAGGCAACGTTTGATCATTGGATAGATACAAACATAAGAGTTTCGAGTGTTTTGATATTCAGAAATGGCTTGCCTAATGCAGATCAGTATAAATGGCCTGAATTAAGAAATTTAAGAAATGATATAGCACACGGGAATGATGAAATAAAGAGTGAGTATATATTGTATATTTTAAACTTTCTTTTATTTGTTTTGAATAACGATAATCTGAAAGAAACTAACATCGATAAAGGTTTCAAAAAAAAAAGTGAATCAGACAAGTTAAATGATCTTCAAAATAAATTCAAAAAGCATTAGAAGGATTCAATCTCCTTAACTCCTCTAGTTACAGCCGTATATTGCCATCTTAAATCTGGGATTCCAAGCGTATTAATAAATACTTTATTCCATTCGCCTCCTTGCGCTTTGTTACAAGTTATCGCATGTCCGAACATAAGTCGTATAGCACCAACATATTTGTCATCAGAAGGTTTTTTAGATTCCTGAAAAATTCGGTTTTTAATATACCTTCTCTTAAGTAATTCTCCTTCGAGTTTATAATCTATTTTACCTCCCAACTCAGTAATAGACTCTACCAACAATAAGTCCTCGAAAATTTCATCGCTAAATAATGGTTTGAATTTTATTGCAACAAAATGTAAATTACATACTGTTTCAATTGAGTTCCAATCAACTTCAATAAGTTGAACCTGATCTCCATTTGAACAAAACACACCATCTCTCGTCCAATTTTTAGCGACCATTAACAAGTCTCCGGGTTCAAGTATATTTTTGTTTACGCCGAACATTTTTGTTCTCACTAAGTCATTAAAGTATTTATTTGCCTTGTGAGATACTCCTAATGCAATTGCATTTTCAGGGCCATTTTTTTTATAGTTATTGGCGTAGTTGTATACTGCATAATGGATGTTTTTACTTTTAGAGCCTAAAATGTCATGTTTTTTATCCCCAGCATCAATAGCCATTCTGATGTTAGTCGCATTTTCTAAAATATAACTTCCATCTTCTTGACGCTTAACTTCTTTTAATGAAAAAAGAGAGCCAGATAACTTGCATTGCTCTATTAGAAAATCTTTATTCAAGGCATTTGAACATTTTTCTCCAATCGGTGTTAATTGATAATCATCTCCTAAAAATATGATTTTGTTTTTCGTGTTAGCGGTCTTTACATATTTGATTAAGGAGCTCAATAAATCTTTATCACTTTTAAATAATTCTGAATTGCTATTTTTTGAGGCTATCATCGAAGCCTCATCTATGATATATAAGGTAAGTTTTTCATCCAGTTTGGTTTTCAATTTGAAAGATACCACACCTGTTTTACTATTCGCTTCAGGAATATAGATCATAGAGTGTATAGTAGAAGAAACAGAATTAGTTTTTTTGCCAATTATACGCGCAGCTCTTCCTGTTGGAGCAGCTATTTTAAATGGACGATTAAGATCATTAAGATATTCAATTACAGCAGATGTTATGGAGGTTTTACCGGTTCCAGCTGCTCCACGAAGAATTAAAAAATCTTCCTTATTGTCAACATTTAAGAATTGTTCAATGCCTATTAACGCCGTTTCTTGACCTTTTGTAGGGTTACTAAAATGAAGGAAATCTAAAATTGAATTTTTCATAAAATGTTTTTTTTAATTTGATCTTAAACAAATATAATCACTACATGTGTGCTCTTTGTGCACAGTTGAAAAATTGTCATTTTATTAGAATAACTTCTATCAGAAAGGATCAGATAGAAATTCATCGAGGTTAGAATAATTTCTTTCGAATAAATTTGCTTTCAAGTACTGTTTTAGAACTTTGGGTTGATCTATCATCAATAACAAATCGATTACTGATTCAAATAAAACGGAACGGATATATTTTTCCTTTTTTCCTTTACCGTAAATGTCCATTACTTCGTAAATTGGGTATTTAGGTGAGGATAAGTCAATAAAGAATTTATAGGCTGTTCTTTCAATTGGTATCCAGTGCTCATTATAAAATTCTTTTTCAAGGTTATCGAATTGATTAAATTGTCTAAGCCAATTGCCCATATCTATTTCAATATTAATGCCTGGTATTAATTCTGAGCATCCCATTTCTTTCAAGACATCAGGATATGTATTTAAATACATTAAAATTGACTCGACCTCATCTAGTTGTTTGGCCCATTTCTGCATAAATATTTTGACGTTCATTTTTGAGATTTTGTGTTTTGAAATTCAATAATACATTACTGATGTGCACAGTATGCACATAGTAATAGGATTTTAAAAAAAGACACCTAAAATTTCCTCTATCTGCAATTTTCACTTTTAGAGGTAGAATCTTAAGTCAAACTTAATGAACTAATCATCAACCTGTACTATCCAAATCATGGTATTCTCTTCATCTACCCAAAAGGCACAATCTCCTACCTGTTTCATGTCTAATTTCATTTTATCAGAATAATAAGGAATGTGTACACAATTCATATCAAATCCTTCCTGTAAAATGAGTGACAAGGAATAGAATGGTCTTCTTCGTTTTGAAGACAACCGCCTCCTTAGCAGTTTATAATTTAGAATGAATTTCTTGATAAGAGGATTTATCTCTTTAAGATTTTCTTTTTTTTTCATGTTGTTAAATTCAAAACGACATGAATCTGAACAATACTTTTGACCAGTTCGTTTATATGAAAATGGCTTTGCACAGTTTTCACAAAAATATGGGAGTTTTTCTCTCATTTTATCTCGATTTAAAATTGAATATTATTTTCTAGTACTTTCAAAATGCTTGACTGTGTTATAAAGCAACGACGGCCAAATTTTGATACACGTAATTGCCTGGAGTGTTTTTTCATAAATTCACACATCTGAGTTTCTTTGTAACTCAAAAATAGCATTGCGTCTTTTTTGGAGATCCAATCTCCCAGCGAATTAACTTCTTCTTTCTTTTTCATATTAATTATTTTCTCCAAGAATATGAAAAATTCAATTCTAAGGCACGGAAAATAAAATGCCGGAAATTTCAATTATGTATAAAATCGGTCAAAATTTTAACTAACTTTCATCATTGGATTACTGATGGAAATTCGCCATTTGTTCACCAAAATGAAGTTGAAACTCTGTAGGTACTGTAAATAGGGGGTATAAATAGAAAGTTCGAGTCCTGGTGGGACCACTTTTAAAGTAATAAAAACCCTTGACTTTCAAATAGTTAAGGGTTTTTTTATTACATTAAGTAACGATGAAGGTAAAGGATTACTTCTTATTAGAGAATTGCAGTACTATTATTGAAATTGTTTTCCACTAAAATAACGCCACACAACACTGGCTAAAATTACTGTGTAAATAAAATTCAGTTCTATGACTTTCTTTAAACGATTATTCTTCATTTTAACAATTCTTGCACTTACATTAAATTCTTGCGGAATCGGCAAATTCTCGACAAATCATAGCATCCAAAAACGAAAATATACTAAAGGGTGGTTCATAAAAAAAAGCTCCCGACCTTTAACATCGAGTTCTTCTGAAAGCTCGGATAAAACGAAATCGGATAAATTGGATAGTAAGACCGAAAATGAATTAGTTTTAGAAAAAGAATCTTCCGAGCTTGTGAAACTGCAGATATTAGAAGTAGATAATAATTTGACGGTTAATTTGGAAAATGATATCAGACCAGACATTATTCCAGCCAGTGATAATCCCTATATAACTCGAGGTGGAAGTGAAACAGCGACTCACGAATTCATATCATTTGTTGAAGATAACGAAAGCCATGAAAAAACAAAATCAACGTCATACCCTGGGCAAATCAGTAAATCAAAGAAAAGTTTTATTCTCTTCATTGTTTTCGGTTTGTTAGCAATTGTATTTCTAATTTTATTATCCTTGGACTCAGTAGCATGGGGCTTGGCTATTTTGGTTGGAGGCGTATTCTTACTCTTCATGATTCTGTCAATAGTCTTTGCTATTAAAGCATTAGTGGATAGGCGGAAATAAGTTCCTGTTTTCATCAAGTCCATACTCTGCAATACTTTTGCCATACAGGTGTTAAAACATATACGCATACCACGTCCTATATACCCCAAAACTGCTTTTCTCTTCGGGATTTTTTCTTTTTCTATGGGAAAAAATCTTAATTTCAGGAAACCAACTTTGGTGAGCACCGTTTCATAGCCTGTCCGTTTTAGCCAATAAAAAACTCGAACCATTACTAACTAGTCCGAGCCTTATGTTTTCTTTAATTTAGATACTATTTTTGCATAGCCTCTTCTACAGACTTGGCAGTATCTAAAACTGTTTTTTCTAGAGGTATCGGTTTCCAATTAAATGTTTTCATTGTTTCGCTAATATCACCGTTAAAAGTATTTCCAATAAACGGGAGCATACCTTTAAGATCATTGTTAAACTTAGCCATAAATCGAAGTAAGAAATTTGGTGCAAGTTTCGTGCTAACCTTAGAGTAGCCATTCTCTTTCAAAATTTCAGCCATCTCTACCCCTTTGTGTGCGTTTTCAGAGCTAACAATAAAACGTTTTCCATTTGCTTTTTCATTTTTTAAAGCCGCTACATGAATCGCGGCAACATCTCTAACGTCAGACATGTTTATTGCAAACCGAGGTAGCAGAGGCATTTTACCACTAATTAGCTGTTTATACATCCCCATTGATTCGCCATTCAAATTTCCTGAAAGAGTTGGCCCATATATTGGACCAGGATTTATTGTTACTAATTCCAAAAGCTGAGCACCTTCTTGGTTATCGATAAATTCCCAGGCACTTTGCTCTGCAAGAGTTTTACTTTTCAAATATGCTGAAACACCTTTTGCCTTCACATTTGTCCAACTTTTCTGATTAATCTCTAAAGTCCCCTTTGCATTCCCCATCATTGCAACCATAGAAGAAGTTAATACCATGCGTTTAACGCCTGCTTTTTTAGCTGCTCTTAACGCACGTTGTGTTCCCTCAACAGCTGGTTTTATTAATTCGTTCTCATCCTTGGGTTCGCTCGTAACAAAAGGTGAGGCAACATGTAAAACATAATCACAACCCTCCATTGCCTGCTCCCAACCATCATCTTTCAAAAGATTCAGTTCGCAATACTCTAGATTTCCCTTTGGATCAATTACTTTTTTGATAGCCCTAGTCAATTCGTCCGTTTTAGATAAACTTCTGACAGATCCTTTAACAGAGTATCCATTTTTTAATAGTTCTGCTGCACAATGTTGGCCAACATATCCCGAAATACCCGTTACCAATACTTTCTTCATATTCGATTTTTTTATTACTTTTGTTTTGAAAGCAAAAATACATAATTACTTTTATTATGCAAGTAATATTAAATATTTTAGTAAAATGAATAATGATTTTCGCTGTAATTGCCCCATTACATCTGCATTAGATATTGTAGGAGATAAATGGACATTGGTAATTATTAAACAGATGCTTTTGGAAGGGAAAAAAACATTTAAAGATTTCTCTGAAAGCGATGAAGCCATTGCCTCAAATATTTTGTCCTCAAGACTTAAAATGCTTGAAGAATATAAGATGATCAGTAAGGAGAAACTGCCTCATAATAAGAAAACGAACATTTATCTATTAACCGAAAAAGGTCTTGGACTGACTCCAACAATTGTAGAACTAACGCTTTGGAGTGACGGTAATATTAGAGAATATCATTCATCTATAATCTCAGATAGTCGTATAGCAATGGTAAAGAAGAATAAAGAAGAATCTATCAAAATGATAGTGGAAAGTTACAAACAAAACACTGACCATAACAAAAGCTAATTACCGATATTAACATCAACATCAGTGAAAATCATAAAATGAAAAACAGCTTAGAAACTCCTGTTTATTTTTCTTGTGGACTTGTCATGAAAAACAAATTCATGTTAGCTCCTCTCACTAATACTCAAAGCTTTGATGATGGGCGATTATCTGATGATGAATATAAATGGCTAACAATGAGAGCAAAAGGACAATTTGGTTTAATAATGACCTGTGCCTCTCATGTTCAAGCTTGTGGAAAAGGATTTCCTGGACAATTAGGTATTTTTTCTGACATTCATATCGAGGGTCACAAAAAGCTGAGTGAAAAGATCAAATCATATGGTAGTCTCGCAGTAGTTCAACTTCATCATGCAGGAATGAGGTCACCTTCCGAGGTGATTCAACAAACACCTGTCGGTCCGTCTGTAAATGAGGAATATGATGCTCGCGAACTGTCTTTAAATGAAATTAAACAACTAAAAGACGACTTTATTATTGCTGCACTAAGGGCGCAAAAAAGCGGTTACGATGGAGTTGAAGTACATGGTGCTCATGGATATATTTTAACTCAATTTCTGAGTCCTACTATAAATAAAAGAACTGACAGGTATGGTGGAAACTTAGAGAATAGAGCCCGCATTTTATTTGAAATTGTAAATGAGATTAGAAATATCTGTGGAGAAAAATTCCTACTCGGAGTAAGACTCTCACCTGAAAGATTCGGTATTAAGCTAATGGAAATGAAACAAATATGTGAACGATTAATTCATGAAAATAAAATTGATTTTTTAGATATCTCTCTCTGGGATATTTATAAATTGCCTGAAGAAAAAGAATATCAAACCCATTCTTTGCTCAATTACTTTACTAAGCTTAACTTAAAGAATGTGCGCTTGACTGTAGCGGGGAAAATCAGAAATGGAGAAGATGTAAAAAATACACTGGACTCAGGAATCGACTTCGTTACAATAGGTCGTTCAGCCATACTTCATCACGATTTCCCTGAGAAAGTAATTAACGACCCAAATTTCAGAGCTACGGAAACACCTGTTTCCAGAGAATATCTTCAGAAAGAGGGGTTGGGTAAATGCTTTATTGATTACATGAGCAAATGGCCAAACTTTGTACGTTTGGATTAATAAAACAAAACTGGCTACAACAAAACCTAAAATACATAACCCAAGCCTACCCAACCTTTTTAAGTGTTTTAGCCAAAACGTTAGCACCAATTAGAAGAAAAATGAGACTGACCCTATTATTAATGTTACTTCTGTTTTCAATCGCTGGAAAAAGCCAATCAAGCTACTCTGGTTATTTAGGGGGATTTCCAATTACATTGGTGATTTACCATTATAGTGACGGAGTTTCTTTAGCTTATTATGCTTACAATAATTATGATAGCCCAATAACAATAAATGGGCGTCTTAAAAAAGGAACATTAGAGCTTTTCGAAAAAAATAAGGATGGAAACAATTCCGCAATATTAATTTTTGAAGGGTTCGAAGAAGGTAACCAAGAAATTAAAGGAAAATGGATCAACTCTGATAGCTCAAAAACTTATCAGATTACATTGAAAAAAGATTTTGACATTGGTTATGGAGTCAATTTTGAATGGGCAAATAAAGAATTGCTTCAATCAAAATCAACTAAGGAACATTATTTTAAAACCATAATAACTAAAGAGAAAGGCGATTTTTCTGCTAGAATATCAGGAGTAAAAATATTTCAAAAACAAACTGATAAGTTAATTCAGACTATTGAATTAGACTGTCAATTATTTGGAGTAGATAACTTGAGTGTTGGAGATTATAACTTTGATGGCATCCAGGATTTTTCTGTCTTTGAAGCCAGTTATACAGGTCCAAATACATCAAGTATTTACATTTTGAGAAACCCTAATTCCGATCAATATATAAAAAGTGATTTTAGTGGAACTTCTTTAGAGTTTGATTATGACTCAAAACTAATTTATGAACATAATCAATGCTGTGCCGGAAGAAGTCATATGAATGTTACATACAAAGTAGTCAATAATCAAATGGTTCTAATTGAAAAAAAATGTTTGGAATATAATGACGAAAAAGAAGACTTTATTGAAACCGAATGTGAATAAAAAGTTGCTAACACTTTTCCGTTCTTATCTGGAATGGTAGAACCGTGTGTGTCTAAAGTATGGAATCCTAAGATTTCATCCATCCTATCAAAAAGTAAATTTGAACTAATATGCTCAATTTCTTATGCAATATCGTGTACTTCTTCCCATCCAAAACCCATTACTTGAGATAAAAATCATTTCGGTCAACTTATGCTTCCTAAAGAGCAAGGCTACTAACCTTTTAGCTTTAATAGTTAATTTTATTGACTTATATTTTTCATAGAACAACCAACCTTTTCTTGAATTTTTTTCTCCATATTGTTGGCGGTAGACTTACTTACATTCATCTTTTTTGACAGTTCTCTTATAGAAACATCAATATTTTCCTGACTAAGAAAATAAATTACTTTAAGATAATTCTCTTTTGTTGGTGCAGGTATTTTATAAATTAAAGTGCAAAGACAAAAAAAATTGTTTAATCATAATTGTTAGATTAATCTAACTTATTATATTTGTACCCTAAAACAACAGATGTATTTAAAAAATGAATTTAAGATTAGTATTAACGTTTCTATTTACAATAGTTTTTTATAATCTTTCATTCGGACAAAAGGCAACTATTGACGGAACTGTTAGTGTAGATAATAACAAACAAGAGTTTGTAAACATTTCTATATCTACAAATCCGATACAAGGTTCTATAACGGATTCAAAAGGACATTTTCATATCAACAATATTCCTTTTGGAACTTACACAGTAACCGCATCATTTGTAGGATATATAAAAGTTAATAAAACTGTTATATTAAATGAGAACAATCAAAGCATTGAGTTAAACTTTAATTTGAAAGAAAGTATAAATTCACTTGACGAAATTGTAGTAACAGCAACTAAAACTCATAAAAGACAAACAAATTCACCTGTAATTGTTGGTGTTATTAATAGTCTAACTTTAGATAATGTACAAGCCTGCAACCTTTCTGAAGGTTTAAGATTTCAATCAGGTTTAAGAGTTGAAACAGATTGCCAAACTTGCAATTATACGCAATTACGGATGAATGGATTGGCAGGTGGATATTCACAAATTCTTATTAACGGTCGCCCTATTTTTAGTCCATTAACAGGTTTGTACGGTTTAGAGCAATTACCAACAAATATGATTGAAAGAATAGAAGTTGTAAAAGGTGGCGGTTCTTCCTTATACGGTTCAAGTGCAATAGGTGGTACAGTAAATGTTATTACTAAAGTTCCAAGAAACAATTCATATGAATTAAATTCTTTTTATCAAAACATAAACGGCAAAGCAAATGACATTGTACTTAGCGGAAATACTTCTTTGGTTTCTGAAAATAAGAATTCGGGAGTTGCCTTCTTTTTTAATCATAGAGAGCGAGATTGGTATGATGATAATGGTGATAATTATTCGGAATTGCCAAAACTTGAAAACACATCATTCGGTACAAACTTATTCTTTTTACCAAATGATAATCAGAAATTAGAAATTAGCATCAGCAATTTAAATGAATTTAGATATGGTGGAGAAATGGTTACTAAACCTGCATATTTAACCCAACAATCGGAAGAAAGATCAACCAATGTTTGGATGGGAAGTGCAGATTATCAAATAAATTTCAATGATGATAATTCTTCTTTTATCACTTATGCGGCTTGGCAAAACACAAAAAGGAAGCATTATACAGGAATATTCCCAGATGAAGAACCAGAAATTCAAGCACATCTTGAAAATTCACCTTATGGAACTTCAAACGTTACTACTTTGCAAGGAGGATTTCAACTTAATCATAAAGTATATGATTTTATCAGCGGAACAAATACCTTTACTTTAGGAGCCGAAGATGTATATGATGATGTCTTTGATGAAATTTCTACGTACAACTATTTAATTGATCAAACCACCAAAAATTTTGGCTCGTTTTTACAAAGTGATTGGGAAATATTACCTTCATTTACTTTTCTTTCTGGAGTAAGGATGGATAAACACAACTTGATTGATAAATTAGTTTTTAACCCAAGGCTATCATTGCTTTATAAATATAAGACCAATACACAATTTAGGCTTAGTTATGGAACAGGATTTAGAGCACCACAAGCATTCGATACAGATTTACATATTGCTTTTGCAGGTGGTGGTGTTTCACGTGTATCATTATCACCAGGTTTAATTCCTGAAAAATCACAAAGTTATAGTGCTTCTATAAATTATGATAAACCAACGGAGCATTATATAGTAGGCTTTACATTAGAAGGGTTTTATACAAGATTAAATGATGTGTTTTTTCTTCAACCAATCGGACAAGATGAGTTTGGTGAATTATTTGAAAAACAAAATGGACAAGGAGCTACAGTAGAAGGTGTTACTTTAGAAATAAGAGCCAATTTCGATAAAAAAGCACAATTAGAAACAGGGTTTACAATACAGTCAAGTGAATTTGATGATAAAGTTGAATATATAGACGGAGTTGAAGGTATAAGAGAGTTTATTAGAACACCTAATGATTATGGGTATGCAACTTTATCTTTTACCCCCAATCCAAAATTTAATGCTAACCTAAATTACATTTATACAGGTAAAATGGTTATGCCTCATTTTGCAGGTGCACCAAATCAATTGGTCGATGAAATGTATACTTCAGATCCTTTTTCAGAATTAAGTGCAAAGATTAGTTATACAATCGGAATAGATAAAATGCAATCAAAAATAGAATTCTATGGAGGTGTAAAAAATATTTTTAACTCATATCAGTCAAACTTTGATATTGGAAAAAATAGAGATAGTAACTTTGTTTTTGGCCCCTCACTTCCAAGAACTATTTATGTTGGAATAAAACTGATGTCAAAATAACACTGGCTAAAACAATAAATATATGTAACCACGGTTTTTTTTTGATAATCTCAAAGTTCATATCCTCCGACAAAGTTTAGTGCTAAATTGAAAGGTATGTACTCTGAAATCCGATACAACGCATATTCAAAACGTTATAGACAATTGTGTTTTTCACAATTATTAAATATATACTTGTGATAAGCCATTTTTTAAATGTAAATCCAACCACTATATTTGCTTCAAATAGTATTTGATGAAACATTTAATAATATATACAATTTGCCTTCTTTCGCTTAACAGTTTTGGCCAAGAATCCAACACATTTTTTGCAACAAAACTTTCAGACAAGAGCAAAATCAAGTTAGTGTTTACAGAAGGTGAGAGACTAAAAGTTAAGTATACTCAATCAGGTAATCAAAAGAAGGTTAAAGGTGTTATTGACGAAATTGGAGATACTCATATAATAGTTGAAGATGCTAGAATTGAATTAAGCCAAATTGATATCGTTTCTAAACACCAACCAAGATTAAAAATACTAGGTGGAATTGTATTTACCGGTGGGGCAGCATTAATTGCAGCGGGCATAAAGAGGACAGAAAACCCTATTTACAAAACAAAGGGGAGTACTGATGGTATGTTTGACCTGACTCCTGAAAAAACTGTGATACGAGACGGCAAAGGCATGATTACAATTGGCTCCATACTTTGTGCAGTTTCCTCAATTGGTATTATTACACCCACAATTTGTCATAAGAACAAATATAGGTTCAATACGTATATCAAGAATTGAGAATGAGCAGAATCTATAACAGCACCTATACTCCATTGCTTAAATCTCGCTTCGAATGATAAATCATTCAAACTCGCAAATATTTACTCCGAAATAAATTTTATCTTTAATCAAACGCAGCTGTGTATAACCTAACCGTTATAAGTAACCGTAGGTAATAGATTTAACCTTGCAGGAGCCATTTTACTGCCTTTTTTTCAGAAGTGAATAATTTAAATGTGATTTTAGGTTTGAAAATTGAATTGTAACCATTCAATACGACTTTTGTCACTTGTGAATGAGTAATCATAGCTGCTTTAGTAGCAAAAGTATCAAAGTGATCATTCATAAAAGCTAAGGCTTCTTTATTCACTATTCCTGTGACATAAGTATTATCGCATAAATATAGTCTAGGTGTTCCATCTATGATATCAACAAATACTTCAAGAAGATCTTTAAAAACCTGAAGATCATAGTCTTTAAATGAAACTATATCAGGTCTAAAAGTTAAAATATTATCAGACCTTAACTCTATCACCCCATGAGTGATGTTCTTTATCTTCAGTATTTTAAATGTTCCTTCCATTGAGTCGGAAACAAATATAGGCGAACTTGATAATAAAAGAGGCATGGCATTAATTTTTTTAAAACAAACTTTAACTCTTTATCGATAAAAAGTCTTATTTTGTCGTTGAGTAGCACCACTATTTTTTTTGTAATGAGAACAGTTTCGCATGATAAGTTCACGATTAAACTAATCAAGGATAATTTTTTATCACTTGAAATTCATGAGAATGAAACTATTGAGGCAGAAGAAATTCATTTAATATACAAGGGCTATCATACATTAATTGGAGAAAATGAATACGTAGTTGCCGTTTATGGAAACCACTTTTCATCAATATCGGATGAAGCTAAAGAAATAGCAGCAAAACAATATGCATCGAAAAAGCGAAAAAAGGTAGCTCTCATTACCGAAAATCTTGCACATTTAATAATTATTAAATTCTTTATCTCCTTGAACAAACCCAAAACAAATATAAAGATTTTTAAATCTGAAGAAAAGGCTTTTGCTTGGCTAGAATCTATTTAGTCAATACTTATAACACTACCTATACTCCATTGTTTAGTTCTCGTTTCGAATGATAGATCATTCAAACTCGCAAGTATTTACTCCGAAATTAATTTTATCTTTAATCAAACGCAGCGATGTATAATCTAGCCGTAGGCAATTAAAATCATTATTATGCAAAACATCTGTTTTCTAATTTTCTCACTAGGCCTTATAACGAATTGCTTTGCTCAACAGGATGCCCAAATCCAATCAGAAATAAATGCTATAGAAAATAGCTTGATTAAGAATATTCAAATAAAAGATTCCATTAAAGAGTTTAACATCCTAGAAAGAATGGAATTTTATAAAGTCCCAGGCGTTAGTATAGCCGTTGTAGATAACGGCAAGATAAAATGGGCAAAGGGATATGGCTATGCAAATACTGAAACTGGCACAAAAGTCAACGCAAATACACTATTTCAAGCTGGCTCAATAAGTAAACCTCTTTCTGCTTTGGCTGCGTTAAAACTATTTGAGAATGACAGTTTAGATTTAAATAAAAATGTTAACGATTACTTAAAAAAATGGCAGATTCCAGAAAACAAGTTTACAGAAACAAAAAAAGTAACACTTGAAAAACTATTAACACATACAGCAGGAATTACAGTTCATGGTTTTCCCGGTTACAAACAAACTGATGATTTCCCCGAAATTATTGATGTTTTAAATGGCAAAGGGAATACACCAAAAATAGTAGTCGACACCATACCTGGATCTATTTGGCGATATTCTGGAGGTGGTTATACAGTAATGGAAAAAGTAATTGAAGATGTTAGTGGATTATCTTTTGACGAGTATATGTCTAAAAGTATTCTACTTCCGATTGGAATGAAAAATAGTACATACCAACAACCAATAACAAAAGTGTGGCAAAATAATATTAGTGCTGCATATGATGGAAATGGTAAATTAATTAAAGGCTTGTGGAACAATTACCCAGAACAAGCGGCAGCTGGCTTATGGACTACAGCGTCAGATTTAGCCTTGTATTGCATAGAAATACAAGATATAATACAAGGCAAAAAAGATGGGATTTTAACAAAAAAAACTGTTGACAGAATGCTCACCAAACATAAAAATGATTGGGGACTTGGACCTTCTTTAGAAAATGAAAAAGATTCTTTAATTTTCGGACATGGTGGTAAAAATGCAGGCTTCACTAATGATCTGAAATCTTATGCTTATAAAGGTAATGCAGTTGTGGTTATGACAAATGCTGACAATGGAGGGGAGTTAATATCAGAAATTAAAAATGCAGTGTCTAAATATTATAATTGGTCAATAAGCCAACCAAAAACGATAGAAGTTATTGAATTATCATCTGATGATTTGAAACAATACATAGGAAAATATGAACTTAAAGAACAAAATCTAATTCTTGAAGTTCAATTTAAAGGAAACCAACTTGTCATAACTAATACACCTATTGGTAATTTAAAACTTTTGCCTATGACAAATATTAAATTTATCAATTTAGAAAGTGGTACTGTTATTGAATTTTTAGTTAATGAAAAAGTCAGTGGATTTATGGTAAACAATAGTATTAAAGTAGTGAAAATAGAATAATAAGTAACTACAACAATGGGTATGGCTCATAGCGGCTTTCAGGAGGCTACGCGCCATACCATAACCGTTATAGAACATTATTAAATTATATTTATAGAACTTTTTAAAGGATGTAGATCTGCTTAGAAATTTTCTCTCTCAATAAAAAAGCCCTCTTTCGAGGGCTTTTTTATTATTGTTTAATGACCTTAAGCGTATACACCAAATGCTTTAAACCCTCCAACTATGAATATATCTAAACAACAACCAGACAACATTTTTAATTACTTCACAATTAATTTGCGCGTGAATATGTTTCTTTCTGACTTCACAGTCAAGAAGTAAACTCCTGGTTTATCATTAAAGTCAAGAATAATATCATTGCCCGAAAGAAAGCTTGACGAAAATACTTCTTGACCAAGCTGATTTACAATGGATAATTTAGGGTTGATCCATTTTGATTTCAAAGCGACATTTATAATCCCACTACTTGGGTTTGGAAAGACACTTATGTCTTCATTAGAATTTGAGTAAATGGCAATAGCGCTAAACACTTCTGCAACTCCGTCGAAATCAACTTGTGTTAATCTATAATAGTTGATTCCGTCAACGAAAGTTTCATCTGTAAATGAATAATTATTTGTTTGATGCGTGTTACCGCTCCCAGAGATGATTGCTAATTCATTGAAATTTGTTCCATCTTCAGACCTTTCAAGAAGAAAATAATCATTATTTGTTTCACTTGCTGTTTGCCAATCAAGTACGTTTTTACCATTTCTGTTTTCTCCTTCAAAAAAGACCAATTCAACAGGTAAAGAAGAGAAAGAGCAGGAAGTAAGAATTTCAAGATCGAAAGCGCCAGAAGCATCTTCAACAGGCTGAGTAGAACCAACATAGCCTTCAACTGCAAGATAATAAGAGCCTATATCTAACGTAGTTGTAAGTACACTTTGTGTGCCACAACCATCGTCATTGGAGGCTATAACATTTCCACACGCCGATGTTTCACTTAGGTATAAATACGTATCGTAAGCTGTATTTGTACATGTATTGAAAGTGTATTCTCCCGCACAAGTTATTTGAATTTCTAGAACAAGCTCCTCAGAAGGACTGTCGTCGCAGTGATTACATTTCCCAAGGGTAGTTGAAGAAAAAATAGTTTGACTAGCAGTAATAGCTAAGACGTTATCTACCCCTCCATCAGGAGCTGAGCAACAACCCATGTTAATTATCCCATTACTTGCTGTTACATCTTCGTCATCAATTAGAAAAGTATAAGCAGTTCCACCTGTAAGCCAAACAGAGACCACAGCAGTACTAGCAATCCCACTTTCAGCTAAAAATGTCCATCCGGTAGAAGCATCTACGCATGCCCCCATTCTTCCGAATAATTCAACGTTACCCTGATCAGTTGAGAATGTTATGTCATAAGTTCCAGATACTGATGGAGTAAAAGAAAAAACAGATTCTGTTCCGGGTAATGCTGATGTACCTGTAGTAGGATCCCAGCAACCGTTAGCGCTAGAAGAGTTCCAATCAATGTCTGTTCCACATACTAAAGCAACTGAATTGTCACAAGGAACACAAGGTGGAATATCGTAGGTGCAAATATCAAAAGTTCCGGAAACGTTACCTCCATATTCCCAAACTCGAATCCAAAGTGTGGCACCTGGAGTTTGTCCTGTTAATGCGATCATCGACATCATACCGGAACCACCATCATCATCACATTGTATCAAGGTGAGACTACTACAAGTTCCAGAGTAGATAGCCATTCCGGCATCAGTAATACCTCCTGCACCCATATCAACAGTCAATGAACCACTTGCTGGAACTGTAACTGAAAACCAAACATCCTCACCTTGGTAGCTGGCACAGCCAGGTGCTGGCACTCCAGAACTAGCAGTTGCTGCAACATTTGTGTAGGTAGCGAATGAACAGCTCGTGCCTACTGTTAGTGTTGTGGCAGAGCATGGATCATCATTTACAGGTGGTGCTGCAACACAAGTCCGTGATATTGTAAATGTACCTTGAGTGCTACTTGAAGCAGTATTATGTGCAATAAATACATAATATTGTGTCGATGCTACGGTAGTAAATGTGTAAGATTCAGTTCCTCCGGATCCAGCTCCATCAACATCCGATAAAACAGTAAAGCTGCCGCAGCTTCCACTCAACACTGTCATTTCATGATTAAATCCGGAAGCTACAGATGATATAGTTGTAGATTGACCATCTCCAGTAAATTCATACCAAACACCGTAATCTGAAGTTGATGAAGGCGGTGTCTCCGCAATGGTAGCAACCGTCGTTCCTGCTAAATTACTTGTGGCACAGGGTAAGTTCGTGGCAGCAGCACAGGCATCATTTGCAGGAGCCGCAGTACATGTTCTTGATATTGTAAACGTACCTAAAGTTGTGCTACCTGGTGTAGTGTGAGAGATATACACATAATACTGAGTACCATTTGTAGGGTAAAACGAATAGGATTCAGTTCCTGTTGTTGAAGAACTTGCATCTACAGTCGCAACTACAGCTCCTGCACAACTTGTACTAACGATCGTCATTTCCTGATCCAAACCTGTTCCTGTCGATGAAATAGTAGTATATACACCATCACCGGTAAATGTGTACCAAACACCATAATCAGATGAAGTTCCTCCTGGTGCCGTTTCTGCAACAGTAGCTACAGTTGTCCCTGCCAAGGCAGAAGTTGCACAAGGTAAGCTTGTTGCTGCAGCACAAGCATCATTAGCTGGTGCCGAAGGACAGTCTCTAGATATGGTGAACGTACCTGTTTGTGAGGATGTACCCGTGTTTAAGTAATAAGCTACATATACATAATAGTCTACTCCATTCGTTGGGATGAATGAATAGGTTTCTGTGCCTGTTGTTGAAGAACTTTCATCTTGTGTTGTTTCTAATGTGTAGCTTCCGCAGGTACCGTATACAATCGTCATTTCTTGATTTAATCCTGTTCCGGTCGTTGAAATAGTAGTATATAAACCATCACCGGTAAATGTGTACCATACTCCGTAATCAGAGGCTTGGTTGTCTGGTGAGCTTTCGATTACAGTATTTTCAGTAGTTCCTGCTAATCCAGAAGTTGCACAAGGCAAGCTTGTTGCATCGGCACAGGCATCATTGGCTGGTGGTTCAACACAAGTTCTACTTATGGTAAACGTACCTGTTTCTGTACTACTTGTACTATAATGAGCTATATATACATAATACGTTGTGCCAATTGTTGAAGTAAATGTGTACGTTTCAGTACCACCTGACATAAACCCATCCGCATTATCTATTAAAGTTAAACTACCACAAGACCCTGACAACAGCACTTGTTCATGATCGAACGATGCAACCGACGAAATTGTAGTAGACAATCCATCACCTTCGAATGTATACCAAACTCCATATGAAGAAGCAGTACCTCCAGGAGCTGATTCTGCCACAGTACTTACCGTAGTTCCGGCTAGGGCAGAAGTTGCACAAGGCAAGCTTGTTGCATCGGCACAGGCGTCATTAGCTGGTGGTTCGGGGCTACATTGTACAGAACGTGTTCTACTTACGCTTTCCTCACCACAAACGCTGGTGGAGTGGGTATAAAATCGCACGACACCAGTAATAGTAGACGTCCAAGTGACACTCGGCTGACCATAATCATATACAATAGTACCCCCTTCATTTGAAATTGTAGTATAATCTGATGATACGGATGAAGTAAATGTATATTCTACACCACTGATGACATTAACTTTAGAATATTCACCAGCATAACCCATGGTAGTAATTGTTTCTGCACTACCCGTACAACTCGGTGTATATGTGGCGGCAGGATATAGTCCATTTGAAGCAGTCAAACACCCCGTAAATGGTGCTGCTGGTGAATAAACGCAAATACTACCGTCCATTCTGGAATTGGAATTATACCTTTGAATTCTGATGGCATAAGTCTGACCAATTGTTGTTGGCCAGTCTGATATTGTTTCTGTAGCAAAAGTACCCCCATTGTCTGCGCAAGTTAAAGCAGTCATGTTTGTTCCACATGCTCCAGTAAATAAGTGAAGTATTGCATCGCCATCATTCGAATTTACAGTAGCATAGGTTATTGTAGTCGTTGTTCCAGTTGCGGTAAAATACCACCACTTATCATCCAAGTCGGCAGAATTACAACCACTAGCACCATTCCAATAATCATTATTGGTGTTTGTGCTGAATGTAGAATAGGAACATGAAGTACCAACTGTAATTGGAGTACCAGAGTACGAACATTGGTTTGATTGACCGTATGTCTGAGAGGATACAAAAATAAAAATTGTTGCCACCAATAAATTAATGTAATATTTTGAACAATTTCTTTTCATAATATCCATAATATTGAACGTAATATGCTTTTTTGGTAAAAATTTCATAAGGTTTAGTTTTAAACATTAGCTTTAACATTAGTATGTACTTCCAATATGAAGCCAAAAAGTTAATGCACTGATTTACTTATGATTATGATTTTGATTCGCCTGACCTTGTCCCGTTTTGGGGCGGCAATCTCCTTTTGAAACGGTGAGGTGTTTGTAAAATTCGTCCGAAAAGTACACCCCTGTTAAGTAAAAGAGGAAATCTAGTTCACCTGCTAGAAGACCATTTCTACGGGAGTCTTTTCATTTCTTATCGCCATTATACAATAAGGCCTAAACTAAATGAATAGCATACACTTTGCAAATAAGCTGCGTTAGTTCTGTCTGAAGCAGGCTATAAAAGTCCTGAGAGACAATTTTGCAGCGTCATATTTACGCTCATATTACCAACTTATATAATCCTCTATCCGTTTCTGCTGTATTGAATTTTATTTTTCATGAGCAGGTTCCATCTTGAAAATTATTTAAACGCTTAAAAAATAAATTAAACGCTGCTCGTTTTTTTGTTAAAACTCAGCTCTTCTAAATTTGCTTACATCAAGCTGAATTTTAAAATCATTGGTAAGCTCTATGATTTGCTCAATTGCATCATTGATTGCTTCAACAGCATTAACACCTTTTTCTACATAGGTTATTGCGCCTTCCTTTAAAGCTTTGATCGCTACATGAACATGCTCTTGAGCTGATAAATAGATAACCTGAGTTTTACCTTGACAACTTCTTTTAACCTCTTCCAAAACCTCTAATCCGGTTAAGTATTCCAATCTATGGTCTAGAATTAGAATATCTGGAAGGGTACTTAACTCCTTAATACACCTTTGTTCATTCTCAAAATAATCAATTTGATATTTATCGCACGCCAGGGCATTTTTTAAAAATAATCCGTGGTATCGGTCATCATCTAAAATAAAAATTTTGATTTTTCTGTTTTCAGTAGTCATGTTTATAGTTTATAATAAAGTTGATATCAATAAGTAATCCAAGTTCGTGAACAGCATGTTTTACGGAGCTTCTTTAAATTTAAGGACAGTTATAATTCCCATATTGGGACGTAATCTAATTTAAAGAGAAACTTTTTAAATCTTCAATTAGTATGTTAATATGCATTTCGAAAATTTCCATCTTTAATAAGAGATTATTTTCATCTATTTCTTTTTTCTCAAAAAGTTTATTTAAATCTTGGATGTTTTTAGACGCTAATTGAGCTAAAGAAGGTTTCATACTGTGAGCGATATCACTTATCTCCTGTAAATTTCCTTCCTCAGAAGCCTTTCTCATTTCAGAAATTCTTTTTAACGAATCTTCGATAAAAATTGATCGCAATGTTTCAGCAAAACTAAGGTTATCTTGCGCAAAGCTGATCAAATTCTTTTTGTTTCTATTTGATTTCCGACTTGAATTCATAATCAATAATTTCAATAAATCTTCCTGAATAAAAGGCTTAATGAGTACATCATTGAAACCAGCCTCCCAATATTCTAAACTGCCTTCTTCGATTGCATTTGCAGTTAAAGCGATTATACGTAAATCATATTTTTTCTGCACATTTCGAATATTTTTTGTTGCGATAATACCATTCATAATAGGCATCCTGATATCCATTAATACGATGTCGAATTTTTCAACTTCCAGTAGCTCGATGGCTTCTTTCCCGTTCTTTACTATTTTACACTCGAGATTCCATTCAGACAGTATTTTTTTAATCAAGAATTGGTTTACTGCATTGTCTTCCGCAACTAAAATTTTAAGCCCAATCAACTCCTCTGCATCAAAATCGATACTCTCTTTTTCGCTTAATTTTATTTTCTTTAAAATTGGGAAAGAAAAATTAAGTGTGAAACAAGTTCCTTTTTTGAGTTTTCTAACACTAATATTACCTTGCATAGCGTTAACTATTTTATTTACAATCGACAGACCTAGACCCGTTCCTCCATAAACTTCAGAGTTATTATTACTTGCTTGAACAAAACCTTCAAATATTGAGTTCAATTCGCCTTCCGGTATACCGATTCCTGAATCCTCAATTTTTATTTCAATTTCCTCTTGAGATTTTTTGTAATTAGCACTTATTTTAACATATCCCTCACTCGTAAACTTGATCGCATTGGTCAATAAATTTTGGATGACCTGCGTCAATCTTAATTTGTCAAACTCATGAGAAAAACTGGATTCCAAATTTAACTCAATAATGAAATCAACGCCTTTCTCATTAACTGAAGGCGCGAGCATCATAATCATTTCTTTTAAGACGTTTTGAATCGAATAGGAATCTGGCTTTAGTACTATCCCGCTCGCTTCTAACTTTGACATAAGCAATAGGTCATTAATTAAACTCAACAGATTTCCTGATGCTGACGAAACTTGCGATAACATCTCTTTGTGATTGGGCTCAAAATCATTCTTGTTTAACATCTGAGAAAGTCCAATGATTGCATTTAATGGCGTTCTAATTTCATGACTGATATTTGCTAAAAAGACTTCCTTAGCTATCAAAGAATCTTCAGCAACATTCTTTGCCAATATTAATTCTGATTCAATTCTTTTCCTTTTAGTTATATCGAGATGAATTCCTATTGACCCTGAAAATTTATTGTTTAGGTCGTAAAATGGAGCACCACTTATTATTACCCACTTTTTTGTATTGTCCTTGCATATTAGCTCAACCTCATATACACCTGTTTCACCTAGACTTCTCTTCCGTTGCTGTTCTTTCATCAGCTTAATAGTGCTTTTTTCCAACATGAAATCACCATTTGTTCCTTCCAGCTCTTTCTGAGTATATCCAACAAGGTCACAAAAGCTTTTATGGGCTTTCACAATCTTTCCACTTGGATCAGTTTCCAATAAACCGAACTCCATATTTTCGATTATCGAACGAAACTTCTCCTCACTTCTTAAAAGTGCTTTTTCAAATGCTCTTTTTTCAGTAATTACTCTGGCAATTACCGAAATTTCAATTTCACCAGATTTGTTTTTAGAAATATTTACATTTTGGCCTAACCAGATTTCTTCTTTGTCAAATGACATGATAGGGAACTCTGTATAGGTTTGTTCTGTGTTACTCTCTAATTGAAATTGGTAAAAGCTAAGGACTCGCTTTTGATAGTCATCCCTTATCAATTCATCAAACTTCATCGAGAGCAACCTTTTCTCCGAATAACCAGTTAGCTCGCAAGTAATTAGGTTAACAAATTGAAACTTTCCTTCCGGAGTGATTCCGTAAATTAAGTCACTTGATTTCTCTATTAAGTCAGTATACTTCTTTTGATGGAGCTCATTTTTCTCCATCAATAATTTTCTCTCAGTTACATCTTCAATAACAACTACTCTAGCAGCTTCTCCATCAAATTCGATTGGAATCCCTGTAATTTTCACAAAAATTATTTCTTTATTTTTTTTTAAATGCCTCCAATCTTTAGTGATAGATTTTCCAGATTTTATATCAGTAATATGATTTACTAACATTTTTTTATCTTCTGAATCATGAAAATCCTTAACCGTAAGGTTATAAAACTCAGATTTTGAGTAGCCGTATGTTTCGACAGCTGTATTGTTAACATTGAGAATTTTCAATGAATCCAGCGAATAAATCATCATCGAAAAAGGGTGTTCTTCAAAGATTTTTTGTTGATTTTTTTGTATGGTATTTATTTGAGAATCTTTACGATTAACCTTTTCATTTAGCTTCGCACGCAAAGCTTCAATTTCCAACTTTTGGTCATGTAACTCAAGATTTTTTGCCTCTAAAATGCGTTCAGATTCTTTTCGAGCAATCTGTTCCTTTTCAAGAGTCCGCAATATGTCATTATCAGAGCTCATTAATTTTCAATGATTATAAATAATACTTTTCTATTGCTTCGTTCGAATAGTTGAAATGGTAAAGATTCAGATGAACCTATTTCATACTTGTATGTTCTCATTCCTGAGTATACAACTTTAGACTCAAGTTTCCATTGTTCAAGAATTAAATTAACTACTTCAAGAAATTTTGTGAATAGTATACCCCGCATAATTCTATTTTAGTAACCGATATATTGTTGACTTACCAATGCCTAGCTTTTGCGCAACTAGTCTTACATTATTATTGTACTTTTTAAGCAAATTCTCAATTAGTCTTTTGTTATGCTCCTTAAGCGTTTGGTTCGCATTATCAAAAGTTGTATATCCAGTTGCTAAATCATTAAAAACGATGTCCTCAGGATTTATAACAGAGCCATTTGTTAGAACACAGGCCAAATCAATTATTGACTTTAGTTCTCGAACATTTCCAGGGTAATGGTAACTTGTTAGCTTCGTTATTGCCTCTTCGCTAATTGTAAGGGCCTCCAGTTTGTTTTTTTTGGTGTAATCTCCAGAAAAGTGTCGAGCGAGAACAAGAATGTCATTGTCCCTTTCTGTTAGTCTCGGTAAATTAATTGGTAATCCCATTAAACGATAAAAAAGATCTTGCCGGAAATTGCCGTTTCGAACTTCTTCTGATAAATCTTTATTTGTTGCACTAATTATTCTGCAATGTAAAGGAACCACCTTATTAGAACCAACACGGCTGATCTCTAGTTCTTGCAAAACCCTAAGCAGCTTCACCTGAATGGCTTCATTAGTCTCTGCAATCTCATCTAGAAAAATAGTTCCCCTACCCGCCTCTTCAAATTTACCCTTTCGATCCTGACTAGCTCCAGTAAATGCTCCTTTTACGAATCCAAAAAGTTCACTTTCTAAAAGTGATTCTGAAAGTGCCGACAAATTAACGGCAACAAAAGGATATTTAGCTCTGCTGGAATTGAAATGAATAGCCTTCGCAGCCAACTCTTTCCCTGTTCCTGTTTCACCAAAAATTGAGACATTAATATTTGTTGTAGATGCTTTTTGAATCATAGCATAAACATTTTTAAAACTTTTAGAATGACTAATTAATGTATCTTTAAAATCATATTTGACTCTTACTTCATTCTCTAATTCAACGATCTGTTTTTTTAAGCCTTGCTTCTCCTTTATTGACCGTATTATTTGAACTATACGATTTCTTGCTTCGTCATTTTTTACTACGTAGTCAAAAGCACCCTTACTAAGAAGATTAACAGCTGTTTGAACATCTTCTTGTCCAGATATAACAACAACTTCGGTTGTTGGGGATTTAGATTTTATTTTTTCCAAAACATGTTCGCCCTTACCATCTGGTAAGTTGAAATCAAGTGTAATAATGTCGGGATGAGCTGAGAGCTTATTCATTAAATCTTTTGCGGTCCCAACTATTTGAACTTCGTGATCTCCAACCATTGAAATTGTATGCTTTATAAACTCAGCATACCAAGCGTCATCTTCAGCAATTAATATTGATAATTTTTCCATTTAATCTAAATATACTCTAAAATAATTATGCACCCAAAATCAGATGAACATTTAACTGTTATTGAAGTCTTTTTATTCTTTTTAACACCCAAATGAGCTTACTTTTTCATCTCGAAATAACACATTGATTCCCATAATAAAAAACCATAAGGCAAGCACAAAAGGTAATGTCTTTATTTCCTTTCATGCTTCAATGATAACAAAAATTGATTGTTCAAGAACGAAAAATACTATCTTTATTTAACATCGTTGTGCAACAGTCATATTAGCTAAACTCTATTTTAATGCAATTTAGTCTAGCGTTATTATAAATTATGACTTTATCAAAAAAAATTATTAGGAAAACCTGCCGAAATATTAACTATTGAGAAAACTATAATTATTGAGAATGACCTAATCACTAATATTAAAAATCGACTTCTTAAACCAAACGCACTGGGCTATAGCTCTAATAGTTTAATACTTTTAGGTCTAAGTGAGAAATTTTTATTGCCAGGTTTGATAGATTATGGATACACATATTACTTTTTTACGATAACTTGGCGACGCTTATTTATAATTTACAGATGCGATATTTCATACACTTAGGATTCGATGGGAGCAGTTACAGCGGTTGGCAGAGACAAAAGAACACACGAAACACGGTTCAAGAAGTTGTAGAGCAAACACTCTCTCGGCTCTTCAAAAAAAAAGTAAGTGCTTATGGCTGCGGACGAACCGATGCTGGCGTTCATGCCAGTCAATATGTCATTCAAATCGATCTTATTGAAGTCCCTACATTCGATTTGAAATTTCGGATGAACAAAAACTTGCCAGATAGCATCGCCGTTTTTGAAATCATCGCTGTCAATGAAAATCAACATTGTCGACATGATGCTGTTACACGTACCTACGACTATTTCATGCATTGGAATAAAAATCCTGTACTCTTTCGCTACAGTTCCCTCTATGAGGATTTGACATTAGACTTTGAGCTGATGAGAAAAGCTGCGGCTCTTATCCTTGAAACAAGAGACTTTAAACAGCTTTGCAAGCAACCAGATTCCTACGATAATACCTTATGTCAAATAAGTAATTGTGAATTATTTGTCAATGAGGAAGAGGGAAGATTGCGGTTCACAATCACCAGCAATCGCTTTTTACGCGGAATGGTTAGGATTTGCATTTTCTTTTTATTGGAAGTGGGGAGTGGTGAAATGACTTTAGAAGAGTTTAAGAAAATTTTGAATCAGGAAAAAGATTTGAAAGAGAAGTGGCCTGCGCATCCAAACGGACTCTTCCTTAGTAAGGTTGAATATCCATTTTTGAAATTGAATGACTCACATAATTTAGTGAGTATGTTGAGTGTTGGGTTGGGTTAATTTTAGAATGGCACTAAGTAGAGTTAAATAAGTTTACCGATTAATTTCCAAAAAAAAATCATACGACACATAAAATGGATTAAAACGAAGGTTTATGCTCATTATCTTATTTTTCATGGAAGATTACCATTGGAAATTGATCGTATATGCTAAGCCTTTAGTTGTCGATTTTAGATCAAGTTTTCCATCTAATTGATCAACAAAACTTTCAATTAAATCCATACCCATAGAATGAGGATTGGCGACTCTATAATCTTGTCTTAATCCAGTTCCATTATCTTCGTATTTTAATATGCCCTCATCATTGGCTTTAATTACTAGTTGAATTTTTATAGTATTATCATTTGATGAATTAAAGGCATGTTTATATGAGTTTGTAATCATTTCGTTGATGAGTAAACCTATAGGTATAACCTTATCAATTGTGAATGCTACATTAGGAATCTCCAAGCTAAAATTTATATCTTTATTGGAAGTTACTTTTGATTTCTCTTCGATAAGTGCATCGAAATAGCTCTTAATATTTACCTCCGAAAGAGATTTAGATTGATATAATTTCTCATGAACAATAGCCATAGATCTAATTCTATCCTGACTAGACTTTATAGCATTTGAGAAACCTTCATTGTTTATCTTGTTTGCTTGAAGGTTTAACAAACTAGAAACTAATTGAAGATTGTTTTTGACCCTATGGTGAATTTCTTTTAGCAACACATTTTTCTCTTTCAGGTTTTTTCTTAAGTCTTCATTGGTTAAACGTAAATCAATTAATTTAGAAACTTGGCTAGATAAAATTTTCAACGTTTCAACTTCTTGTTGCTTTAAATTACGAGGTTGAAAATCAATAATACATAAAGTTCCTAATGGATATCCGTTCTTGCTAATTAAAGGAGCTCCTGCATAGAATACAATATTGGGGTCACCAGATACAAGTGGGTTATCTGAAAAGACATTATCTAATCGAGCATCAGGTATAACCAAAACTTCAGATGGGTTATTAATCGCATGTCCGCAAAAGGAAATCTCTCGTGGTGTATCTTTGATTTCTTCTGGCAAGCCAAAACAAGACTTAAACCATTGCCGATTCTCATCAACTAGTGTAATAATAGAAATAGGGGCACCAAAAATAGAGGAGGCTAAATTAGTTAGATTGTCAAAATCAGATTCTTTATCGGTATCTAATAAACCAGAATCATATAACTCATTCAATCTTTCACTTTCATTTTTAGGAATAGATGGCGCCTGCATTGTATATTAATTTAATGTTAATATTTAGGAATATTAATTATATGGATAAATTTGCTACCATCTCAATTTTTAATGATCCTTCTTTTCTACTATTTTTCTCTTCGTTATTCATTTTTCGGAGTTATTCCAAATAGTAACATTAGTTGGAATTGCAAGGTGAAAGTTTTTTTAAATTTAGTGCTTACGTTATTGAAAACTCTAATATAATCATTTTAATACGGCTAACATATTGAATTGCAATAAATTATTTCATTTGGAAACTGCCTTGACATAAAGCACGTCTCTTTTCTTGAGAAAATATGTACCTTAGCCTTGTAACACTGCTATAATATAATGCACAATATTTTATTATTACTTCTTTTTATCCCATTGGTTAGCTTCTCTCAACTTTCAGGTGAAACAAGAGAATTAGGAACTGATCAAACACTTTACGGAATAAAAATCGTCAGTGAAGAAGGTGAACGGACAATCAGTGATCTGGATGGAAACTTCACCCTCAACGTTCAACACTATCCATTATGGCTGTACTTTTCTGGAGTTGAGCATGAAAAGGATTCACTACTGGTTTACAATGGGAAAAAGAAGCTCACAGTATTTCTGAAATCAGACATTCAAGAACTTAAAGGCTTAGTCGTTTCAGCGAGTAGACGTCTCCAAAAAATTGAAGAGGTTCCAATTTCCATGGAAATAATAAAGGCTGAATTGATTGATAACAAAGGTTTGGCAAATCTCGAACAAGTGGTTGATTTAAGTCCTGGCGTTTATGCCATGGATGGACAAGTCAGCATTAGAGGTGGCGGCGGTTATGCTTATGGTGTTGGAAGTAGGGTTCTCGTTTTAACCAATGGAATGCCGCTTATTTCTCCTGATTTAGGTGATGTCAAGTGGACCTCAATCCCCATGGAGAGTGTCTCTCAAGTTGAAATTACTAAAGGTGCTTCATCTGTTTTGTATGGAAGTGGGGCCTTGAATGGAACAATTGCATTAACCAATAGGGAACCGACACCTTCGGGTGAATTGCGAGTAAAACTACAAACCGGTATTTACGACAACCCAAAGCGAAAATCGTTAATCTGGTGGAATGAAAATCCGACAACGACTCTTATGGATGTTTACTATGGTAAAATGCACAAGCAAATCGGTTATACCGTTTCCGGAAGTGGCTATTTTACTCCAGGATACAAAGATGGCGAACGTGAAGACCGCGGTAGGCTGAGTGGATCATTTATCTATCGGCCAAAGAAAATTAGCAGCTTAAAAACAGGGGTTCATTATAGCGGTCAATACGAAAATGTAGGGCGTTTTATCATTTGGGAATCAGATTCGACGGGCTATACTCCTTTAGGGGGAGGAAACCCCGAGACAAATCCTAACTCTTCGATTACACGAGAAACTTCCGTACGATTAACAGTAGACCCCTTTGTTAAATACTTCGACAAAAAAGGCAATCGCCATGAACTCAAAGGACGTTACTACCTCGTTTCAATTGGCAGCCCTGATGGCATCTTCGCGACCTCAAAAGCGCAAATGTACTATGGCGATTACCAATTCATGAAACGCTGGGGGGTTAAGCATACCTTGACTAGTGGTGCAACAGCAAGTGCCAATAAGGTGCGAAGTTCATCCTTCGGAGATCACAATTCAATAAACATGGCTGCATATGCTCAGTATGACTTTAAACTAAATCGTTTTGGAGCAACAGCTGGAGTTCGTGCCGAATATTTTAAACAAGACAATCGAAGGCCAGATTCTCAATTCGATTTGTGGGACACTAAATCTGAAATACCTGTCTATCCAGTTTTCAGAACAGCGCTTCACTATGCGTTAACGAAAACCACGCATCTTCGTACCTCATTCGGTCAAGGAGTTCGCTTTCCTGCCGTTGGAGAGAGATTTACAGAAGCAGTAAGTGGCGGTGTAACAATATTTCCAAACCCAGAAGTTCAACCTGAGAAAGGCTGGGCTGCTGAAATTGGTGCTAAACAAGTTTTCAAAATTGGTAACTGGAAAGGAATACTTGATGTTGCCGGCTTCATTAATAATTATAACAACATGATTGAGTTTGTCTTCGGAATCTACAATCCAGACTCTGTGCAGATAACATCTGCCCAAGATATTTTCAACTGGGTCGGTTTTAAGGCAGACAATACAGAAGATGCACAAATTACAGGATTAGAAGTGTCCTTCAGTAGTGAAGGAAAAATAAAAAATGTAGAATTGTCCAGCTTAATTGGCTATACCTATATGAATCCTATATCCTTGAACGAAGATTCTGCTTACCTTCTCACCTTCTCTGATACAACAACAAATATGTTAAAGTATCGTTTCAAACATTTGTTAAAAGCAGACGTTCAAGCAACCTATAAAAATCTCTATCTAGGGGCATCAGCACGATACAATAGCTTCATGAGCAATATTGATAGAGTCTTTGAAGGCGAAATTTTCGGGCAAGAAATTCTCTCAGGATTGGGACAATACCGCATGGATAACCAAGAGGGAAGCTTGGTTTTTGATGTTCGTGTTGGTTACTCTTTTAAAAAGAAATACAACGTTTCATTCATCGCGAATAACGTGCTGAATACTGAATATTCTAGTCGACCAGCTGATTTGCAACCACCCCGTCAATTTTTAGTACAATTGCGTTATGGTTTGTAGAACTATCGTTGATTTTGATCATTGACCCAAGGCACTAAAAGCGATAAAAATAAATTCCATGAATCCATTTCACCTTGCCATTCCTGTAAAAGACCTCACTATTTGCCGAAAATTTTACCGCGATGTATTAGAATGCTCCGAAGGAAGAAGCTCAGATAAATGGGTAGATTTTAACTTTTTTGGACATCAACTCGTCATCCACGAAAAACCAGCTGACGTCATGATAGCCGAACCCATTTCCAACCCGGTAGACGGACATGATGTTCCAGTGCCTCATTTTGGTGTTGTTTTAGAGTGGGAGAAATGGGTCGCTTTATCTGAGAACTTGACTGCAAAAAACATTGATTTTATCATCGAACCCTACATACGATTTAAAGGAGAAGTTGGTGAGCAGGGCACTATGTTCTTTTTAGATCCAGAGAATAATGCACTTGAGTTTAAAGCATTTAAAAATATAAATCAACTTTTTCAAAAATAACGATTGTAACAAACTATTTGCTTAATTACGTTGCGAAGGTGGTTCAAAGTAGAACTGATTTTCTCAGTCAAAAACTACTTTCCTGTTTTTATTTGGGCGAGACTAAGTAGGGTTAAATCTAACTAATTTTGGCTAAATTGAGACCGCAATTCTACTGTGAATTTTAAAGAAAATAGGCCGGCCAAGTTCTTATATAATTGTTAAATTTGAGTCAATTCATATTGATAGTTTAGAAATAATAAAATGAGAACAATTAAGCTACTTTCAACACTCGTCTTTTTTACAGCGACAATTATTCTTCAAAGTAATGGTTTCAGTCAGACCTATGGTCAAAATGGGATGGTTGTATCTGATAATACTGCTGCATCAAAAATTGGAACAGCTATTCTAAAAAAAGGAGGAAATGCGATTGATGCAGCTGTAGCAACAGCTTTTGCTCTTGCTGTAACACATCCGCAAGCAGGAAATATTGGTGGAGGTGGATTCCTTGTTTTTATGGATGCATCAGGCAAGGCTACAACGATTGATTTTAGAGAAAAAGCACCGTTGCTTTCTAGTTCAACAATGTTCTTAGACAGCACCGGAGCTCTAATTAATGGTAGTAATCATCAAGGTTTGAAATCAGTAGGCGTGCCAGGCACTGTTGCAGGTTTATATCTCTCACATCAAAAATATGGCTCGCTTCCGTGGAAGGATCTCGTTCAACCAGCAATAGATTTAGCGGAGAATGGAGTTGTGCTTTCATGGACACTTGCAGCGCATGCTCAACAAATTAAATCAGGTTCAGGGCCGAAATTTCTAAAAAACTATTACAACAATTCGAATGGTGAAGTAGCCAAATTTGGTGAATTATGGGTCCAGAAAGAATTAGCAAACACATTGAAATTGATTAGAGATCATGGTAAAGATGGTTTCTACAAGGGAGAAGTAGCGAAGGAGATTGCTGCATTTATGAAAGCCAATGGTGGCATTATTACCCTAGAGGATTTAAATAAATATGAGGCTTTAGAACGTGAGGCTATAAAAGGAACGTATAAGGAGTATGAAATATTTGCGATGCCACCACCAAGTTCAGGAGGTGTTGCCGTTATTGAGATGTTGAACATCATGGAACAAGCAAACCTTGATTCTATAAAGTTCAATTCTACAGAATACGTTCACTTACTGGCTGAAACAATGCGAAGAGCTTTTGCCGACAGAGCGGAACATTTAGGTGACCCTGATTTCAATTTAGACATGCCACTGAATAAGTTGACCTCTAAAGATTTTGCTAAAATGAGGTATGAGAATATTGATTTTAACACCGCTTCTGTGAGTGACTCTTCAAAATTTGGACAAATCTATGACGGTAAAAGCACAACTCATTTTTCTATCATCGATAAGAATGGAAATGCCGTATCTTTAACTTTTACTCTTGAGCAATCATACGGATCAGGTATAGGGTCTCCTGATCTTGGGTTTATTTTCAACAATGAAATGGGCGATTTTAACCCTCAACCAGGCTACACGAATAGCGGCTGGTTAATTGGTACAAATCCGAATATTATTCAACCAGAAAAACGAATGCTTTCGAGTATGAGTCCTACTATTGTGGCAAAAAATGGAAAGCCTTATCTTATTATTGGTAGCCCAGGAGGGAGAACAATTATCAACACCGTTTTTCAAACCATTTTAAACGTCATCGAATATGATATGCCAATAGATAAAGCAATTGAGGGAATGAAAATTCACCATCAATGGATGCCGGATCGGTTGGTATTTGAAAACGATTTAATGTCGCCAGATACACAAAGAGTATTAGAACAAATGGGGCATGTGTTGCAAGGAAGAGGGAATTTAGGGCGCCTGATGGGGATTTTATGCCCATCCGAGTCAAATGTATATATTGGTGCTTCTGATTCATCTAGCCCAGACGGAGGAGCTATAGGATATTAATCCAATCAGCATAAATGAAAGCAAAAATACGAACAGCGTCAAAACTGTTATTTACGAATTAAGCTTATCAATCATTTGGCAAAGTAAAGTTGATAGGTAAAATAGAACAACATTTTCCTGAGTACGTTGATCAACTCTAAATTAATGTCAAAATGTATTGTAGAAAGTGTCGCTTCTATAAGTTGGCCAATACTGTTTTCATCAAGCCAAGGTTATACTCATTTACTTTTTGATGAGAGGGCATCCAACCCAATAAGAATCGAATAAAATCTGTACCTGCAATCGGATACATTTTACGCCATTCTTGCTCCAATTCTTTGAAGTTAATGTCCCCTACTGCTTTTTCTAATTCCAAAAAATAGAAATTCAACAACTCGGTTTCATAGGTTTCGCATTCATCACTTGAAAGACAGCTTCCTAAGAAATATGCAACATCTTTCATTCCACAGCCACCACCTACATATTGAAAATCTACCGCCGCTACTTTTTCTCCATTTTCAGAAAAGCAAAAATTTGCAAGTTTAGCATCGCCATGAATTATTGTTTGATAGGTGCACTGGTTTAATACCTCATCTATGATAGGTGCCTTGGCTTTTAGTTCTAGGTGTTCCATCTTTTCAAATTCATCGGGGCGTGTTTTTAGGTTCCAATAGGTTCCAATATCCCACAATCCTTTCGGCTTTTCGTTTAAGAAAGTCCCGTGAAAATTGGCCAACCATTTCAAGCACACTTTAACTTCTGAAAAATCAAGTGCCTCTTTTCGTAGTGGATAATTTTCGTCCAAATCTTCTAGAATAATCCATTGGTCTTTTCCTTTAGAATAAGAGCCGATAAATTTTGGTACTCTAGAATTATCCTGACACCGCTGATTCCATTGTTCGTACCAATGCGTTTCCACTTCGTACGATTTTACCTTTCGGGCATGAGAGTAATCAGTATCCCAACCTCTCGGATGCTCTTTTCCTTCGGTTAGCGAGATGTGCTTCACAACAAGCGTATTAATCGATGAACCTGTCAATTGATAGCGAGAGATCTTTCCGTAATCGCTCCACAAGGCTTGAATGACTTCAATTTCTGCACATGCCGAAGCTTTGGTTGCTTTTAAAAGATAGCCCTTAAAATCTTTGTTCATGGAATGATCAATCTGGTTGTGGTGAATGGAGTACAAAATTAAGATTAATTCAAAGCAAAGTGTCTACTATAAATGGGATCGAAGCATCTTACCAATTAGACAATATTATCATTATATTTCTTTTTACAAAGCAAAAAAAGAGCCACTCAAATGAGCGACTCTTTTTAATATTAACTAAATCAATAGTCGGACTTATTAATCAACTATGATTTTCTTCGTTTCGAAAATACCTTTTGAAAGATCTCCCATTTTAATAATGTAGACCCCATTAGCTGCGTAAGACATATCTAAATGATAATTAAATCGGTCACCTTCTTTCTCAAGATTGTTAAAAGCTACAATCTGGCCTGCGGCGTTATAGATAGCAATTGAAACCGTTCCGCTATAATCAGTTACAAAAGAAACATCATACAAATCATTTCCAAGTGTATAAAGCGCCATTTGCGAATTTTCTAATGAGATTTTACCAACTGAACTGAATGCATCAATATTAACAGTATAATCATGAGTAGTTCCATATTGCATTGGATCACATGGGTCATTCAAATTACCAGGATATCCAGTATCACCAGCTCTTAAGCGCATTCTGTGCGATCCGATCTGAGCATTAGCAGGAATTGTAAAAGGAATCATTACATCTACACCGTCAGGATTAACTACTACATCAGAAAATAATTGTTCAGATCCAGCAAACGAACCATCATCATTAAAATCAATCCACATTGAAGACAACTCAGTGATTGCATCATATCCTGTACGAACAGTCATGTTTGCATTTTCACCTTGATTTAAAGTAGTACTCATTGTTGTGAAATCATCGTAACCAGTACCACAAGATATATTATTATTGACGATAGTACCTAGAATTACTTTCGTAATACCATCACCGAAAGAACAATCACTTGTTGGTAGACAAAATAGAATCTCATTGCTAACATCTTTACAGAACTCATCATTACCAACGTTAGAATCACCTCCTAAATTTGTTTTGGCACAGATTGAGTAAGTCGTTCCATTTGAAGAAAGATCTGCAGTAGTAGTAAATGCGTATGAAACAACTGCTCCAGCAGAAATAGTACCTGAATATGTTTCAATTACAGGGGCGCCGCCATCAATAGTAAACTGAACATTAGGATTTGTAATATCATTGACACCAAAGTTTCTAATGTCTACTGTAACATTTTCGGTAGCTGAAAGGAGACCTGGATTTGGACTAGTAATAGCAGTAACGCCAAGATCATCTGGAAGAGGTACATCAAGAATAAATGCTCCTACGACACCTCTAGTTTGCCCACCATTCACATATTCGTCTATAAACCAAAACGTAGCATCATCTGAAGGGTCAATACATATTTTATTATAATCGCCATATCTAGTCCCATTGATATTTCCAGTTCCAGCAGCGATTAAACCTTCACTAACTGTCATAACACCTAATGGGTCACCACTAAAGCGTCCAGTATAATAAGATCCTACATATGTTGTAGTTGGAGTTGAAGGGCCTGACATTGAAGAGTATCCCATTCCAATATTTCCGCTTCCATCCATGATTAAACTTGCACACCATGCATGTCTTCCATCAGGAGCTGTGTAAGTCCCTTCTTGGTAAAGTGTCCAAGGTTGATTATCAGCTGTTTGTCTGAATTCCATCCATCTAACACCTGCTAATTTACCAGGTCCTCCATCTGTATCAACTACAAAATTACAAAGTGCTGAATTATACGTAGGGAATTTTCTAAATTGTGCTTGATTCATAACTGTTGCCTGCAAGGCATCAATTGTAGAACCTCCTGCAGGCTGAGCTAGATTTGAAAAGCTTCCACCGTCAAAAACACCGATAAAAGGCGCTAATGGAATTTGAGTTGCAGCAGAAACAGTACCTGATCCAGCCCCCCAATTTACATCAACAGTCCATATTTTCATATGATCTGTCGCTACACCACCCCATGCATTATCCTGCATGTAAACTACAGTTGCGCCACCGACAGCAGGTTGAGTATCATCACTAATACTCAAAACTTGTGGACTTGAAAAACCACTTGTCACAATTCCAGGAAGACTAAATCCTAATATTTGCGCTCCAGCATTTCCAAGAAGCATTTCATCTCTTTCCAAAGCCCAAAGTTTAGTAGTGCCAGCATTATCAGTCATGTAATATCCATCACTCCAAATTGAAAGTTTCTGGTAATCATTTATTTCATTTATAGTGTAGACGTACCAACCAGAAGTTACTGGATTTGGACCGTCAGAAACAGCTATCTGGGCTCCATTTCCTAAAAAGGAAAGAACCCATCTATCAGCTACATTATCGTAAGCCGCTGTTAAATCACAACAACCTCCAGAAGGAAAGATGGCCGGATTCGGTGCAGTAGGATTTACAAGAACGTTTCCACTTTTATCATGAATTGCAAAACCAGTATTAAAAACACTGAGGATGTGATTCGGCCCTACAGCCATTGCTGGATCAGAAGGCGAAGAACCCGACGCGTAGGCGTCAAAAGACAATAGAGTAGATCTTACATCAATACTTTGTTCTGCGTCATGTCTATTTCTTACAAAATAATCATCTTCAGTTTGTTTATCTTTACCTATGATTACCGTATTACCTTGCGATCGTTTATCTTGGACTTCCCCTTTAACGATTATTGCTGGGGTTAATTCGCTCATTCTAGAAGCAATTGAGGAGATGTGGACAACCCCATCAACCTGTCCAACAAAATTTGCTTTAGTTGTTACATTAGGTGTTGTCTCTTGGGCTACAAGCCCAGTGCACGATATCGTGAATAAAAGGGCGGAGATTTGAATTAATTTCATAATTTTGGTACTAAGTTTGTATATTAGATAGTTTGAGACCACTAATTTAGTGCTTTGAAGAATAATAAACAACATTTAATGACTAAAGCTAATACAAAATAATTGCTCTGTATTGAAATCCTAAACATCAAGAACTTAAAAAAACCAATAATTATGAAATTTAAAATCGCAACAATTGCACTTACCGTTTTAATGAGTTCAAGCTGTGGTTCTTCGAAAAACGTTATCAGTGAAGAACCAAAACAAATATCCAATGAGGTGCCAAAAGAAGAGTTCATTAAAGGACAAATTATATTCTTCGAGGGCGAAGGTGATTGTGCCTATGCTATAAAAACAATTGGAGAAGGGTTTGAATATTTAGACCCTTTAAACTTGGACGACAAATATAAAATTGACGGACAGCAAATTTGGTTCAAATACAGAGGTTTGCGAAGAGAAAACAGGTGTGAAAATGCCCGGCCGGTTGAAATCATTGAAATTATGATTCGTGAAAAATAAAGCTTTTAGCGAATCAGATAGTAACCAATTTTAATTGAACAAAAAGAGGGGCTTTCGCCCCTCTTTTTGTTCAGAAAATAATTATTACAATGCTGCTGATGCTAGTTTAGATTGAATTTCGAGCATTCGTGTTACTTGCTCAGCACCAAAATCTGAAGACATCTCAGACATTTTAGTGGTCCATGTTGTTCCTTTTTGCATCAACTCTTGATACTCAGTCATAATAGTCATGTCAGATGGATCTGCTTTTTGCTTTTTAATAATCGCTACATAATCGTCTACATAGTCTTCGTAACCATCCAAAACCTCATTCCACTCATCAGATGTAGAAGATTCATCTGAGGATTTCATTTCATCTACATCTGAAGAATAGTCATATTCATCCTCGTCCGGCTGGCCCATCTCCATCATTTCATTTGAACCTTCGTTCGGTATCGGGTTTTCTTCTGCTCCTCCACAAGAGGCGAAGGTTATTGCAGTGATTCCCGCAACAATTAAAAGTCTTTGTTTTTTCATAAGGTTAATTTTATTTTAATTATAAACTTAATGATTTTTTTTTACTCATAATGGGTTAAAGTTTTAAACTAGTTTGGAGGAGTAAACTTTGCAAAGCTTGTGATCCTTGACCCCAATTTTATAGATTATTATGTCGATGAGCAAGTTGTTGACAAAGCAGGTCAGAAAATTATTCAGATGTAATATAAATATCTAATAATCATCGTATCCTTTTTTAGATTGATATAGTTTCCCAATGATGTCATAATTATCATTCTTTATTCCCATAATGAGAAATAGGTCTAAAAATGGGACGTTATGACTCTCCCCTTTCACATTAAATACCTCACTAATAGTAACTTAACTTATTTGCATAAGATTTGAATTACGATACGTCCGAACAAATAAACTTTCGGAATATTAAAAACGGATTGCAACACTTACGAGTTAAACCTAATAAACGATAATCCAATTTAATGCTAGCGTTTGTAAACTCAAGTCAAGCGTTAGGAAGGTTTGTGAGAGCTAGCGACTTATGTCCTAGTAAATTAGTAGAAGAGTTCGCAGAACATAATGAAAAATTTAAAAGTTACGTAAAATGAAAAAATTAAAACAATGTAATCTAGCATTTTTTCCAAATGTGAAAAACAAAGTAATAATATTAGCAACAATGCTGATAGCCTTTACTTCATATTCGCAAAATTCCTATTTGAAATTTAAAAATAGTATTATTGAGAAAGAGCTGATAGTCGGTTTTGGATTGACACAATTTCAAGGAGACCTTGGGGGAAGAAACCAAATTGGTAAGGATTATAGTTTAGCAGATATAGACATGCGGGCTACTTCTATTGGTGGTTTAATTGGTTTTCGCTATCGGTTTCATCGCTTTTGGTCTACATCGTTTACATGTAACGTAGGACTCTTGAAAGGTGATGATGCCTATACAGATGAGGTTATACGAAATTCAAGAAATCTGCACTTTAGGTCTATTATTGTAGACGCTAGCGCTCGGCTAGAGTTTATCGTTTTAGCTACTAATAAGCAAAAAAGAAACAAAGTCAAAAAACGTCTATACGTATTTAGTGGAATTGGGATCGCCTATTTTAATCCGAAGGCAAAATATTTGGATTCATGGGTTGCACTTAGACCACTTTCCACCGAAGGACAAGGAATGCCGGGAGGTATTGAAAAAACAAAACCTGTTTCAGCTACCATTCCACTAGGTATAGGGTTTACAGTTGGAATAGGGAAGAAATGGAAAATAGGTTTCGAGGGATCATATATAAAAACGTTTACAGACTACATAGATGATGTAAGTACCAATTACTATGATCCAAATGTTCTGGGAAGTCAAATAGGAAGTGATGCTGCATATTTATCCAATCCAGCCAAAAAGAACGCAACATGGTTTGCACCTGGTCAGCAAAGAGGTTCCGAGCAAAATGACGCTTATTTCTTTGCTAACATAATCGTTTCTAGAACTTTAGGGAATAGGTATTGGAACAAGAGAGATGTAACTCATCATCAATTTAACGGTAAAAGAATTAAAAATTAAAATTAAAAATTATGTCTAAGAATAGTGTAAATATAATTATAGTTGGAGGGTTCAAAGCATTTGGTGTATATCGATCGCTTGCTAAAATGTATCAGAATGTAAGGTTTTTTCGGAATGAGAAAGACTGCTTAAAATCATTTGATTATTCCGTTGATATTTTAATTATTGATCAATCTTTGGAGATTTCCGATTTATTGATGGAAGTAAGAAATAGTTCTAAAAAAAGTCATGTTATCTATTTGTCTAATAGTAGGAAATTTATGCCTTTTCTTAAAGCGCTTCAAAAGGGTGCTAATGATTATATTTTGAAGGACTCCTATTTGTATTCCTCAGTCCGAAGAGCTGTAAGGCGAGTGATAAATAATAATAAGAATGGCCGATTTATAGATACCTGTGGATTAAAGAAATCGTATCCGATAAGATATAGATTAGCGAGTTGGACGCACAAGTTATCGTGAACAATTATAGATAATATCGTTAGGACTTTTAATGACATGGCTGAGTCTGTTGTTTATAAACGTCGTCATATTTCAACAGCTAACGTAACTTCTACTTTAGCAAATGATCTTTATTTATAAGAAAAATATGGCGGGTTCTGAAAGAAATTCACCTTGGAGTGTCTTTCTTATTTCATCAGCTCATAACATTAAGAGATTAAAAAAAGCTCAGTATTTCTACTGAGCTTTTTATTTTATGTCAATTCAATAAATAAATCTAGAGGTCATAAAAAACCCTGCATTACTAATTTACTCTTCTAACTTATGTTAGCTCTATAAATCTTTAAATTTTGATTTGCTCGTATGCGCTAATAGTCTTCTGGCAATGAATTTTTGAGGGCGTTTGTCGATTACTTAATCGAAACAATCACAAGGAGCATCAAATACAAATTTAATATTCGCAGAGTTTTCTATCCAAGACTTTTGAAAAGCAGGACTAAATTGAATCCCTGATAAATCAACAACTTTTAGATTTTTTAAATTCAGTAGCGAATTAGGAATTTTATAAATTGGCGTATCGTATAAATCCAAATAAATCAATTCCGTAGTGTATTCAATACATTCAGGAACATTCTTAAATAAATTAGCTCCTAAACGCAAGTATTTAATTGAGGCGATTTTACACAACTGAATTGGATAGTATTCAAGCTTATTTTTTTCCAAATTGAGATCTACCAAGTCTTTGAACTCGCTAAAGTAGTCAGGAAGAGAAGTAAGTCTGTTCTTTTTTAAGTTAAGTGATATTAATCGCTTAAAATTACTTAGCTCCTGAGGTAGCTCGTCGAGTTTTTTTTTCTCAAAAGTGATGCCAAAAATGGTGTCTGGATCTGCTGCTAAAACTTCAGACCATTCGTACATTTTAACACTATCTAACGAATATTCTTGACCAAATAATTGATTAGCGAATGTCAGTAAAATAATTACGAATATTTTTTTCATCAATGTTTAATTGTTCTTTTAATTCAAAAAGTGAATCGAATTTCATCTCACTTCTAAAACGAGAGAGCAACTGAATTGTTATGTGCTCACCGTAAAGGTTTTCATTAAAATCGAGTATATGGACTTCAATGCAAATGTTGTTTTTTTCCATTCCAACAGATGGTCTAACGCCAATATTCATCATCCCTTCTTTTATTTGACCATTCGAAAGCAAAACGTTTGCAGCGTATACACCAAATTTTGGAATTAACTTAATTTCACTTTCAATGTCGATATTAGCAGTTGGATAGCCCAGCTCTCTGCCAATTGCTTGCCCATCTATTATCTTGCCAAACAGCTCGAAAGGTTCTCCCATATATTTACGCGCCAATTCCATTTCGCCCGCTTCAATCGTTCGACGAATTTTTGTTGAGCTAATATTAACCTCATCAACTTCTTCTGCGCTAATCTCAATTACCTCGAAATCATAAGTTTCACTAACATCTTGCAGGAATTTTATGTTCCCTTCTCTATTTTTCCCAAACTGATGATCATACCCAATCACCATCTTCTTAACATTAAGACGATTGACAAGATAGTCTCGCGTAAATTCTAGCGCTGAAAGACGTGAGAACTCAAGCGAAAAAGGATGAATAATAACATTTTGCAATCCCATCCTTCTCAGCTTATCTATTTTCTCAGCTTGAGTTTGAATAAGCTTGAGGCCATGACTATCAGGATAAAGTACCATTCGAGGGTGAGGGTAGAAAGTAAATAGAACAGATTCTCCACCTACCTTCTCTGCTTCTCGGTTCAATTGATCAATAATTTTCTGATGACCTAAATGCACTCCATCGAACGTACCAATTGTTAAAACTGGATTAGGAATCTCTAGAATGTCATCAAACCCTTTAAATACTCTCATTCATTGTTCAGTAGGTTACAAATTTAAAAGGAATATGTAAGTATTCAACCGACAAGTAATAATAATTGAAAAAAACAGCACAACTCTTTGAAATCAAGCTTTCTATGACGACCACAATAGATGGCCTCACTGATTCATCCTTAGTCATCCTTAGTCATCCATTTTAAGTCAAAAAAACCTTCAAATTAAGGATATGTTGGTTTTTCGTTATTTTTTATTGCGGAATACCATAAAAAGGGTATTTTTGCAGTAAGATTGCTCTTTATTTATAATTAATCTAAATAGGGGCTTTATAATTAATTGAGAATAAATGATAGTAGTAACAGATTCAGCAAAAGACCAAGCCCAGAAATTAATGAAGGAAGACGGGAAAGACGGTCTTTTCATTCGTGTAGGTGTTGAAGGTGGTGGATGCTCTGGCTTGATGTACCAATTGATTTTTGATAATGTAGAATCTGAAAGTGATAAAGCATTCGAGAACAATGGTCTTACCATCGTAGTTGATAAGAAAAGTTACCTGTATTTGATTGGCACCACTTTAGATTTCTCCGGTGGTCTGAATGGTAAAGGCTTTGTTTTTAAGAATCCAAACGCAGATAGAACATGTGGTTGTGGTGAATCATTCTCTATATAAATTATTAGTATGTCAAAGTATACGGAAGATGAATTAGCAAAAGATCTTGAAGTCCAAGAGTACAAGTATGGGTTCACTACAGATATAGAGTCAGATCAGGCGCCAATAGGTTTAAATGAAGATATTATACGCTTTATTTCTGCGAAGAAAGAAGAGCCTAAGTGGTTGCTCGATATTCGATTAGAAGCTTTTGAAGTATGGAAAGGCATGGTAGAGCCTGAATGGGCTCATGTGCAGTATACAAAACCTGATTTCCAAGCAATAAGATATTACTCAGCACCGAAACAATCAAAAAAATTCGAGAGCTGGGATGACGTTGATGAAGAAATGAAAATAACCATGAAAAAATTGGGGATTTCATTGGAAGAGCAAAAAAGATTAACAGGAACTAACGTTGCTGTTGATTTTGTAATGGATTCAGTATCTGTAGGGACATCGTTTAAAGCAAAACTGAAAGAATTAGGTATCATTTTTTGTTCTTTTTCTGAAGCCGTCCAAGATCACCCAGAATTAGTTAGAGAACACATGGGAACAGTAGTCCCAACAAAAGATAATTTTTATGCAGCATTGAATTCGGCAGTATTTACTGACGGGTCTTTCTGTTATATCCCAAAAGGCGTTCGCTGTCCAATGGAGCTATCAACCTATTTTAGAATAAATGAAGGTGGAACAGGACAGTTTGAAAGAACCCTAGTTATTGCAGATAAAGGTTCTTACGTTTCTTACTTAGAAGGGTGTACAGCTCCTCAAAGAGACGAGAATCAACTTCATGCTGCAGTAGTAGAATTGATAGCTAAAGACGATGCAGAAATAAAATATTCTACCGTACAAAACTGGTATCCAGGAGATAAAAATGGTGTTGGAGGAATATTCAACTTTGTTACAAAAAGAGGTATTTGCGGTACAAATGCTAAAATTTCTTGGACACAAGTAGAAACAGGTTCAGCGGTAACATGGAAATACCCTTCATGTATATTGAAAGGAGACAACTCGATTGGAGAATTTTTCTCAGTAGCAGTAACAAATAACTTTCAACAAGCCGATACAGGAACGAAGATGATACATCTTGGTAAAAATACTAAGAGTACGATTATCTCTAAAGGAATTTCTGCCGGAAAGTCACATAACTCCTACAGAGGATTGGTTCAGATTCACAAAAATGCGACGAATTCAAGAAATTTTTCACAATGTGATTCCCTTTTGATGACGGATGAATGCGGAGCACATACCTACCCATACATTGAGTGTAAGAACAGTAGTTCGAAAATAGAACATGAAGCGACGACCTCTAAAATTGGAGAAGACCAAATTTTTTATTGTCTTCAGCGAGGAATTAGTGAAGAAAAGGCAATTGGCTTAATCGTAAATGGGTATTGTAAAGAAGTACTTAATCAATTACCTATGGAATTTGCTGTAGAAGCACAGAAATTACTATCGATTAGCTTGGAAGGAAGCGTTGGGTAATTTCGAAAGTAGTTGAACTATAATATTAAAAAAATACTGAAAAGGAAACTTTTCTAAAAAAAATAAGATGATTAAGATTAAAGATTTACACGCTAAAATTGGCGAAAAAGAAATTTTAAAAGGACTAAGTCTAGAAGTTAAAGCTGGAGAGATTCACGCGATAATGGGGCCGAATGGTGCCGGAAAAAGTACTTTAGCATCTATTCTTGCTGGTCGTGAAGACTACGAAGTAACAGCTGGACAAGTTGATTTTCAAGGAGAAGATTTATTGGAATTATCAACAGAAGATAGAGCACGAGAAGGATTATTTCTTGCATTTCAATATCCAGTTGAAATTCCTGGCGTTTCTAATATCAATTTTTTGAGAACTGCTATTAATGAAATTCGTGAATACAACAAAGAGGAACCGGTTTCTGCTAAAGATTTCATGGCGATGGTCCGAGAAAAATCAGCACTCGTTGAATTGGATTCTAAATTAGCATCACGAAGTGTAAATGAAGGTTTCTCTGGTGGAGAAAAAAAGAGAAATGAAATTTTTCAAATGGCCATGTTAGCTCCCAAATTAGCAATACTGGATGAAACAGATTCAGGACTTGATATCGATGCATTAAGAATTGTGGCTAACGGTGTGAATAAACTGAGAACTTCAGAAAATGCTACAATTGTAATAACACACTATCAACGTTTGCTAGACCATATTGTTCCTGACTTTGTACATGTACTTTACGACGGGAAAATTGTGAAAACTGGAGGGAAAGAATTGGCTTTAGAATTAGAAGAAAAAGGCTATGACTGGATTAAAGCTGAGTTAGCAAACTAATAAGAAATTAAATATGTCTGTTGATTTAAATAGTACGCCGTTGTTTTTTTCTGAATTAAAGGAAACGATTTTACCTTTATCAGAGAATGAAAAGAAAAATTCAATCTCATTCTTAAATGAGAATAAATTGCCTACAACGCGAAATGAAGCTTGGAAGTATACACGCCTAGCTAAATTAGGGAAAAGTAAATTCATTTCATCCAACAGTGAATTAGAATCAATAGATCAATACAATATCGATCCGTCTGCTACGACATTGGTATTTGTTAATGGCTTCTTTTCTGAAGAATTATCAAGTAACGATTGTCCAGACAACCTTACGTGGTCATTATTATCACAAAAAAACAAAATAGAGGAAACTATTTCTGATGAAAGCGAATACTTTAATTGTTTGAATAGTGCGTTTTTGGTAGAAGGAGTTGAATTGAATATTGCGGATAAGGCAATAATGAAAAACCCAATTCAGATTATACATGTTTTAAATGGCGACGCAATAATTTCGAACTTTAGAATTGTAGTTAATGCTGGAAAATCTTCTGAAGCGTCAATAATTACTGGGTTCTTCTCGGAAAATGGTGACTCGCAGTTTTCTAATGTCATCTCTGAAATTAATGTAGCAGAGAATGCTAAATTAACAATGGATAAAATACAGTATGAGACGGAATCTACATTTCATATTAGTACTGAAAAAGTAAAACAAGCTAGAAATTCAGTTTTCACAATCAATACGGCTACCCTCAATGGTGGATTGGTAAGAAACAATGTTGTTGTTGATGTCGATGGAGAAAATTGTAATACGCATATGAATGGTGCATATCTATTGAAGAACAAGCAACATGTAGATAATCATACTTTAGTTAATCATAATGTTCCAAATTGCGATTCATTTGAGCTTTACAAAGGCGTGATGGATGATAAATCAACAGCTGTTTTCAATGGTAAAGTGATTGTTCATAAGGATGCACAAAAAATAAATGCCTTTCAGTCAAATGGAAATGTGCTAATTTCAGATGATGCAACCGTTAATTCTAAACCAGAATTAGAAATTTTTGCTGATGACGTAAAATGTTCTCATGGATCTACAACAGGGCAGCTTGATGATGAGGCCATCTTTTATTTGCAATGTAGAGGTCTATCAAAGAAGTCGGCTCATCAATTAATGGTTTCTGCTTTTATTGGAGAAGTTCTTGAGAAATTTGAGAACGAGAACGTCAGAACATACATCAACGGACTTTTAAAGTCTCGCTTTAATTGGGACTACGTTTCATAGTTAACTCGTCTTTAATTTTACTCTTCTAAATCGTTATTGAACTTTTTCAAGTTAATTGCAATTTCGCTTAATATAAATGCTCTTTGGTCATCCTTTTCAGGATTGCTTGTCATATAATTCTTTAAATGAGACTCACACTCCAATAAGTCTTCTTCCATAAAAGGACCTTCAAGATTCTCAATGATTGTTAGACAGTCAATTGCTTCAAGGAAAGATCCGTTAATAGCGATATCTACGAATTCATCTACATAACCGCTAAAATCAATTTTGGTATTCCAAATTGTTGAAAGCATCAATTGGCGAATTGAAATAAACTGTTTTTCATCAATTATTTGCATTATTTCAGAACGAGCATCAGAATCCTTTAAACTGCTGAATAATTCAAGAATTTCCTTGGTGTTGATTTCAGAAATATCACTTAAAAGAAGTTCGGCTAATGGTCGAATAACTGACGAATCACCATTTGACTCGAATGATTTTATTGCTTTTGAAACTATTTTAGTATCACCGGAATTTAATTTCGAAAGAATCGTATTGATCTTTTGCTGCTTCTTTGTTTCTGTCATCTCAAGAATTTTAGACAAAACTAAAGTTAATACTTAAGAATAGAAAAAACTTAGTGCAGTTTATTTAACTATTAATATCTTTGCCCTATGATTCACTGGCGATTTCTTTTATTTATCTGTTTATCTGTTTTACAGCTAAATTCATGCAGTATAGAAGAAGCTAGGCATCAAAAAAATAGAAAACTTGTCGTATTGTCCGACTATCTAGAACCGCAAGACAGCATCATTTTTAAATCCTTTAAAAGACAACAAGACATTGATATTGAAATCATTCATCTGTCTACTGACAAAATGATAGGATTGACTAGAAATAAAAAGTATACGGCTGACGCTGACATTATAATGGTGAAATCAATTTATGATGTGCATCGCCTTAGTCAACAATCAATTTTACAGCAGATAGTTTTTAAGAATGAGCTAAGTGACAAGCAACGAAAGTACGTTTCTACTAAATACAATTATTTTGGTTTTGGAATAGACCCCTTTGTTAATGTTCATCAAACAAGCAAAAGAACATCAATGAACAGCGATCTTGTTAACAAGGATTTTATTAATTTATTAGATGACAAACAAAGAACTGTTTTCTTCTCTCCAATTCTCAAGAAAATGTCCCGCGTTAACTCAAAGCAATGGATAAAAAGGGTAATAAACCATTCAATCAACGACTTGTCTATATTAGATTCCAACAAGCAGATCAGTGTATTGACGACATATAGCGATTATAAGCAGAACAACTTTTATCGAAAGAAGGCGTTCAGTGGTTTAACTTTTCCAAATTCCACAAAAAACGGAACGTTTTACAACCTCAGAACAATGGCAATTGTTGAACAAACTGAAAATTATTCCATGGCTAAATTATTTATAAAATTCTATTTACAAACAAAACAAAATCAAGAGTTAACAAAACAATTGTCTGTACTCCCACTAATGGAAAAAACGAATAGTTTCCTTGAATATAGTGTAAGACAGGATGAATTGATTCAATTTTTCACTTTGACGAATCGTATTTTAAACATTTTAAACAACGATAAATAATGATTATGGGTTAAATATTGTGTTTTAACTCCGTAATTTGTATCTTTCGTAAAAAACATGAGTACATGTTAAGTAAAAAAGAGTTTTTAAATAATATATATGGGAAGGAACGAGTTAGCGTCACCCCAAAAAATTATCTGAAAAAAGTGAGCCTTGTATTGGTTCTATTGATAGTTGCTCTTGGTTCTATTAATCTTTTTATATTATTTACATTTGAAATAACCTATTTAAACCTAGGCTTTTTAGCGTTTGTCAATATCACTTTGGGATACAATTACTTCTCTTTAAGGAAGACAATAAAATCGACTATTATTAAAGGAGATACCTTAATTTTTAACTCGTTGGATAAAACAAGTAACGTCACAACATTGAGAAGCGTCAAAAATGTTTCTACAAAAACAATATTAGGGATTCAATGGACGAATATCGCCTATTCTTTTGACGGTGCTACTCGGAAAGCACGTTTCATCTCTAGGGCTAGTCGATTACCTTTCCGTCCTGAAAGCACGATGAAAGCGGCTATTAAAATGAGTATAAAAAGAAAGGCAAGTCTTAAGCCGGGTCCTGTATCTGTAAAATAAATCACAGTGTCTATCATTTATCTAGTTCTAACATCACTGTTAGAATCCATCAACCTACCCTCCTAGTCGAACGAGTAGTCCTCAAACCTAGGTTTACATGGTCTTTCAACTCGTGAGGTTTACCAAGCGGCTATTGTCACCAACAACCCGGTGAGCTCTTACCTCACCTTTTCACCTTTTCCAATCAAAGACTGGTAGTTTTCCTTTCTGTGGCACTATCTGTATTTTGAATAAACAAAACCCTTCCCGTTAAGAAGCACGACACTCTTTGCTGCCCAGACTTTCCTCTTTAATATTAAATTAAAGCGATAGACTGACTTACCTTTCTCCTACAAATTTACGATTTACTTTTTTAGAAATGAAGTTCTTGAGTGTTCGTCTTCAGATTTTAATACGAAAGAATACATTCCGTCTGCAAGAGCTGAAACATCAATTCCATTGTTTAATATTGTTATTTCTCCCACTTGAACTAGCTTTCCATCAACGGAAAATATATTGTATTCAGAATTAAATTGAATGTTTGTAATATGTATCAATTCGCTTGATGGGTTTGGAAAAATAGAAATTTCATTTCGCAATTCGTCTATTCCAGTAGAATTAATGTCTCGATATTCTATTGCCGTAACGGTCTGGTTTCCTAATACATCTGTTGTGGTAATACGTAATATTGGTTCTTTTTCTCCTGCTGCGATCCATTCATACTGGTGACTGTCAGGAATTGGCAATTCAACCCATATTGGTATACCAACCTCAATCATTAAAGAATCTATTTCTGTGATAAAATGATCAATTCGCAGTGCATCAAATGTTCCATATGGAGTTGTGATACTTCCCCAGCCATCTACAATTGAAGAACGCTGCCTATATTGTCTCCAAATACCATTATAAATTGGATTCATATCTAGATTAAGGTAACCACGTGAATTGTAAACATCCCCATAGTTAAGTGGAAATTTGTAACGAGTTTCAATTGTATCCATTTTGAATGGCACTTCTGTACCACTAATTGATGCAGACATCCCTACCGAAGTAATTGAGTCGTTACTGTTCTTAGAAAATTGCTTGATGTCCGAGATTGTGATAGGTAAAAATTGTGACAACAAGTCAACAGGTATTGCATCCGAAGTTATGTGATTTGTAGCCTGATAGTTCGCAGAGGCAAAAGTCCCAAAAATAAAATCAACTAAAAAGGAAACTCCTGCCATAGTTGAATAGTCTCTAACTGACTGTCCGTCTGAAACTAAATAAGAGAAGTCCCATATTTGATCTGCCCCAGTAGAACCATAATCAATTGTAGCATCTGTAGCGTTTGTTAATGCTACTATGTCTCCCCCATCGGAAAAATCTGAATTTACAATTGTAATTTGTCCAAAACTAATAAGTGTGGTAAAAGAAAATAGAACAGTGAAATACTTCATGGTGTTTGTTTCAAAGGTAAAAATAAATCAACGTATTTCTACACCAAAGACTGTATTAAATTGCAAGGGAATATCATTTCCACCGGATTCACTTCTTACATTACAATTGATTGACGCTCCAATTTTGTATACTGGATAACCAGCATTGTTCAATCCATAATAATCAAATGCTGTAATTACAACTATAGATGAACTGTTATTTGCTCTTTCAGACTCATAAAGCACATTGGCCTTCTCAAACCTTACACGAAGGTTAAAATCTTGAATAATGTTATCGATTGTATTTTCAACTTCTGTGAAATCTTCAATAGTTCTAGTTCCCAGTGCTCCATCAAAAAGCATGCGCTTAGTTCTTTTAGCACCACTCATGTATTCAATTTCTGCCCTGACTTCAACAAATTCTTGCGGGATATTGAGCTCAATACTATCAGACACTCCATAAGACACATCGTTAATATACCAGGTAGTGCTCGTTACAACTCCCATGAAATCTTCAACTCTTACAACTAGTAAGCTAGAGGCAGCATCAAAATTGTGACTGATCCCTAAATTGAAATCTCGGTCATAACCTAGAATTAATTTATTACTAACTGTTTGTATTGGTGAACCATCAGAAAAAGTAACATTAGCGGTTACGTCATAATGCCCAGGTTCTCTAATAGAGTAGCCTTCAGCACGGATTTCTCCATTTACAATCCATTCTATAGACTGGATGTTCGAAACGCTTGAGAACATGTTTTTAGATAAGGTTGCTAACGCTATTTGATTGAATTCTGAAAATGTTGGAGTCAATGAGATGTTTTCAGTGAAAACAATGTCATTATGATCTAGTTGACCACTGTAAATCCCAATTTCTAAACCGTTAATAGAGTTTGATAAGTTTCCAGAAACTACTTCTACACCATTAGTCATATCGGTCCAGGTATGCATATATGAATCATTATCTCCTGCTATTAACTCAAAAGCTTCACCATTGAAAGTACCAGTTGTTGAAAAAATTGGACTGTTTGATGTTGGAAGTTCAATTTTTTCCTTCTTACAGGATGTAACAAAGATAAATATTGATGCTATTGATAAGAGAACTATTTTTGTCATTACTAATTACTTTTTAATGTTTTACGAAGAAATATCTGACCATCCACTGGGAGCGTATTATTTTCTCCATTAATGAATTTTTCGTAGACTAGAGGCTGCACTTGAACACCTATATTCATTCCTAAGGATAATCCATGACGAAATTGGTACGTGTATCCTAACATAGGCTTAAGACCAAAGCGATTAAGACCTTCGGTAAAACCATAGTGTGTCTCTACCGTTGAAGCACCATAAATATCATCTTCTCGTACATTAATTTTTGTTCCAAGAATATAAGAAGGACGAAGACCTATGTTGATTGTGTTATTACCAAACTGATATCCGACACTAAAGTCTCCTTCAATGGAAATAATTTCATCATACCTCAATTCATATCTAATTAATTGTGAACCGAAACCATATTCTTTAGCCTCACGAGTTAAAAGAAGATCATTGTGATAAGACCACATCCAGTTAATTCCAGTAATAAAAGTAAATTTTCCTTTATTACTTTTGGCTCCTACTCCAATCCCAAATGAATAAGAGATTTGATCAGATGGCGTAATCATTGATTGTGATAACCCACCAATTGCACTCACATAAAGCTGTGACCTGATTGGCATTTGTAGATTACGTGTATAAGATTCTATTTCACTATCATTCTTAGGGTAAGCCGACACCAAATTAAGTAGAAGAAGTTGACCTATTTTCACGTCAATTTCTTCAGGATTCGGCACCGATTCTTTTTCAGTAATAATAGCTAACCCATCAGATAGACTTGAAGATATATCGGTTTCTATTGTCAGTTTTTTATTAGCTATTTTAACGTTTGGATTAGAATTATCCGCTTTGTTTTCACGAGAATCTGAAGCACCTTTTACCTGCTCATTCTTATTCTCATGAATATCGTCTAAAATTGTACTATTTATTTCCTCTTTAGTTGTATTTATTTCATTTGAAGTTTCTGCTGATTTATTAGTCTTGAGCTTACTTTCTCCATTACTTGCTAAGCTATTATTCTCAATTACATGATTGTTTAATTCTGTCATTAGAGTACCTTCTTTATCGATTCGAGAAACAAAAGCAGTTATTCCCAACCATCCAATAAACAGAATTGCTGTTAGCATCCACAATACATCACCACCACCTTTCTTAGGCAACATTGCTTCCATTTCTTTCCAATACGCCTCTTTGTACTCAAAAGAGCCAGAGCCATTATTGTCTTGAAACAACTTGTCTATTTCTTCATCTTTCCAGTTCATATCACCATTCGTTGATTTAATTCCTCTAATTTCTCTAATTTCTCACGCAACTGTTTCCTTGCTGTTGAGAGATGCCATTTGGATGTGCCATCCGACATACTTAGTTTTTCTCCAATTTCTTTATGGCTATAGCCTTCGAGAACAAAAAGATTAAAGACACATGCCGTAATTTCAGGTAACTCTTGAATTAGCTGCATAATATTATCTACCCCAAGGTTACTTTCAGCCTCATTTGAAGTACCTACTGAATAATAATCGAGTTCTGAATCCTTGTTACTTTTTATTATTTTTTCGTTGTACTTTTTATTTTTTCTATACTCGTCAATCAAAGAATTGACCATTAATCTTCTTGCCCAAGCTTTGAAATTAGCCTTTTCATCTAGTTTTGGAAGACCTTTTAGTAGCTTTAAAAAGCCCGTATTTAAGGCTGCTCTAGCATCTTCTTCGTTTTTATTATACCGAAAACATAAGGGCATAAGCAACTGGAAACAAAACGCATACATCTGATTAATCGCTTTGCGATCATCCTTGATACATAAATTAACTGTCTCAGCACTTATTGTGTCCATCGTTTGATTTAACGCTCTAATATTCAATTTTTTATGTAATTTACATCTTTTTAATCACAAAATAAACCTCTCAGTACATTTCAATCTTCAATTACAAAACGAAAATAATTGAGAAAGGGTTGGTAATAATAAGAAAGACGTGAAATTACATTTAATTCGACACGGTAAAGCAGTTACTTCTAGTGGTAAAGAAGATCATTCTCGAACGCTTTCTGAAAAAGGGGTAGAACAAATTAAAAGACTTTCCGAGTACCTGGGTGAGAAACTTAATAATGTAGAAGCTTGGAGTAGTTCTGCTGCAAGAACAATTGAGACATTAGAGATTCTTTCTGAAGAAATTGTCCTTGCCAACACGAAAATAATTGATGCTTTTTATTTATGCAATAAAGAAGCCTATCTTGATAAAATATGGGGAGATTCGAACGATTTTGATTTAGTAATTGTTGGACATAATTTTGGGATTTCAGATTTGGTGAATTATTTTTCTGACGAGCTAGTTCTAATGAATACTGCAGAATATATTTGCATCGACTTTAACAATTTGACATTGAAAGAGAGCTCAAAAGGTACAGGGATTATTGTTGACCGGTATTAATCTTCCTTAGTCTTATCTCCATCTTTTGGAATGTATCGGTAAACAATTTGAATGTTTTGCTCGGCTGCTTTGCGCTTTTCTTCCTTTGCTTTTTCCAATGCCTCAATACGCTCTTTTTCAAAACGTATTTTTTCATTCCATTGACCTTCTAAATCTGGCGGCTCAATACCTAGTTCTTTCTCAATTTCGTATAAATATTTTACTGGTTGCGGCCCTTTCTTTCTATAAAGCAAAGCCAATAATACCCCCGTAACCATTCCGGATAAGTGTCCTTCCCAAGATATTTTCTCTTCAACGGGGAAAACTCCCCAAATCATACCACCGTAAATGAAAGCTACAAAAAGTGCAATTCCTTGTAAATTTCGATGTTTACGAATGATTCCTGAAGTAAAAAGGAAGGCAGCCATCGCGTAAACAACTCCACTCATACCAATGTGATAAGAATTATTGTTGACTGCGAAAAACCAAACTCCAATCCCCGTAAATAGCCAAGAAAGTGTGAAAACTTTAAACGCAATTGAACGGTAATAATAGACAATTGCAGCTAAAAGAATAATGGTTGGGGGCGTATTATTAATTATGTGACCGATTTCTCTATTTGAGTGTATTAAAGGCATAAAAAGAATCCCTTTTAGACTAGAAAATTCAAAAGGTTTAATTCCATACTTATAGAAATCAGTTTCTGGGAACAAATGATCACCCCAAAAAACCATCCACATGATTAGAACGAGCAGAATAGGATAAGCTATTGCTTCAGAAATAGACCCAAACTGATTATTTTTTTTCATAGTGAATGGATGTCAAATCTTATGCCCTCTTCTATTTTATGACAAGATGACATAACGGTATTGGAATGAACACGAGTATAACAGTAAAATAACTACCTTTAACCTATGACAGAAATTGTGAACCGAATCAAAGAGAGTGGCCTAATTTCACTTGATTTAGCAGCTTATCGGCCGAGACAAACGATTGCAGAAATTGACATAACCCAAGTACTGTGGAAAGGATTAGTGTTGAAGGAAAAAGATTTTCGAGCATGGGTGAAAGATCATGATTGGCACTCCTATAAAGAGCAAGCTGTTTACGTGCATTGCTCTGCAGACGCTATTGTCCCAACATGGGCATTCATGCTAATTGGTTCAAAATTACAAGCTTATACCAATGACTATATAATTGGAACTAAAGATGCTCTGGAAAAACAATTGATAAAGCAAAATATAAATAATAGTGATTTGACAAAGTACATAGATGCAAGAATAATTATCAAAGGTTGTTCAGATGTCGTAGATCCAGAATTTGCAATGGTTGAATTGGTTCGGTTTCTTCAACCTGTAGCGAAAAGCATTATGTATGGTGAGCCTTGTTCAACTGTCCCAGTTTTCAAAAAACGATAGCTTTAACTTAAATTACCTTAAATTCAAGTCCTTTGTTCTTAATGATTTTAATCAAATTTGGGAGAATTTGTTTTAGTCGTGCCTCGGATTTGATATTGTCATGAAGTACAATAATATCACCTCCTTTGATTTGATTTTTTGCTTTTTTTAGAATTGTTTCGATTTTAACTGTCTCATCATAATCATAGGTAAGCCATGACCACATAATGATTTTGTATTTCGAAGCAATCGCTTTTGAAAAGCTAAAAGGCATTCTGCCATAAGGTGGACGAAATAAATTTGAATGCAGGAAACTATCTGCCTGATTAATCGAGTCGATAAAGTCCTTTTTAGAATAATTTGTCGCTTTCTCATGACGCATTGTATGGTTTCCCAATCGATGTCCGCTCAATTTTATTTTTTCAATTATTCCAGGGTTATTTTTTGCATTTTCTCCAACGCAAAAAAAAGTCGCTTTCACTTCTTCTTTCTTTAAATAATCAAGAATCCACGGGGATAATTCTGCAGTTGGACCGTCATCAAAAGTCAGGTAAACGGCATTTTTATCAGAAAAACCCCACGTTCTCTGGTAGAATATCCACCGGAAAACAAATGGGGTTTTAAATAGTTTCAACATTCTCTATTTCTCAATCGAATCCTTTATTGGATTATTGGCATTCTTTTCTCTATCAAATGGACTGTTGTATAGCTCCTCTATGGAATTAGGCTCTCCGCCATCCATAACGCCATAACTAATAGCCATTGCTTCTGCATAGTCCTGAAGCGCAAAAAGTCGATTTGCATATACTCCAGCACTTGAACCTGGACGTGTGCTTTCGCCGTTATCGTTTGCTAATTTACTTAATGCGTCTTCCATTGAAGGGAGCATTGTCTTGTAGATATACGATAATTTTTCTCCTGTTCGTTTTGCTAAAGCACCATTGGGGTCACCGAGAGCTTCATCATTTGAAGCAGCAAACAACTTGTAATATGCAGACAAACTTGCATATAAATGATTTGTATTGCCTGACTTTGCCGTTATCGCAACGTTTCCTTTCTCATAATGCACAAGTATAGATTCCAATTGACTCGCTACAATTTGACCTAATTCCTCCGCGCCTTTGGTATCACCTGCGGCATATAATATACCTACATATTCATGTAATATCCCATCACTGAAAGCAGGAAGAGTTTTCCCACGAATAGTATAATTGTCTCTCTGAGAAGGAGTCGGTTCTCCATAATCTAGAACAAGTTTTGCTGGCATAACTTCTAAAGAACGATGAATTAATTTCATTGCGCGATCTTGATATCCTTTTATTACTTTCTCTGAAACTGGTTCAGAAATTGAAGAAGGCATTACTGTTCCCGTCGCGGAAATCAGCTCATATTGGTCATTGTTCATTTTCGCTTGGATGGACTTATTAATGTAGTTTTCTGCCAAGGATAAGAAATGTAATCTGTATTGCGAAGTGTGACGTCTTGCATAATAATCTGTTAATACAGAAGGATTGTCCATTTCTCCATAGGAATAATTCTCCATCAAGTTAGTGTACATCTTTTCAGAATTAAACCGCTCTTGAAGGTTTGCTAAAGGGCTTAATTCAAAAACCATCCCGTTTTGTTTAATGTAACCCCTTCGGTAAAGTGCGAGTGACACATCAGAACCTCCTGGAGAAGAATAGCCGATACTTCTCTTCCAATCGTTGTTGGCAATAATATCAAGCATCATTACTTGTTCTCTGGAAATAGCACGTTTTTCAAAAGAAAAACGAAGCTCTGAATTACATTCTGCTGTTTGATCTTTTGAAATAATCCCAGAAGCAACTGCATTCTCAATATTTACTGGTAACACAAAATCTGAACTAGGGAATATTCGAACCATTTGGCCTTGTCCGTAATCGATAATATTTGCATCATCACGTGTAAATGCCATTGCATCAGCAAGATTAACAGTCGCCCAGGATTTCTCAAAATTAATCAATGCTTCTTGTAAAGCTTGTAAACCCGAGTCTTCCATTGTTATTAGTCCGCCTTGAGAAGCTGAGAAAAGATTCATCACAGCATCATATTTACGGTAAATTTGAATTGCTTTTTCATCTGCCCCTAATGGACTGGCAATAATTGATCTAATTTTAACCAATTGCTTAATAACTCTTGGGTCTTTAGCTGTAGCTCTATTAACTAAAGAAGAACAAGTAAAGCTAAAATTATTGACTGCCGATGGAACGCTAACAGGATCTGTAGCAAGTCTTAAATCAATGACTTTTTTAATCACTTCAGGTTTTGCTTTTAAATAAAATAATTCAAAAAGTGTTGTAAATAGCACCTGATCAGTTTTTCCTGCATACATTAGAATTTGATCTTCTGTAAACTTAATTGGAAGTGGATCAGACTCGTATGTTTTCAGTTTCATTTGATTAGTATACCAATCTGTTTGCATTAAAGAAAGGTTACAAACACGAACATCTGTTCTTTTACCTTCTACTTCTTGCATGTACCATAAAGGGAAGGTGTCATTATCTCCATTTGTAAATAAAATACCATTCTCGCCATTTGACTTAAGGTAGTTCAATGCCAAGTTATGCGCTGAGGTTTTATCCGAACGATCATGATCATCCCATCCCTGCATTCCCATAATAATAGGAACGGATAATCCCAAAATAATAGCGACTATTGCACCTTGCTTATCTTGTCCAAGTACTTTTTTTAGTCCTGCCATTAAAACAATTGCTCCTCCTCCAATAGCTATCATTATCAGCCATGCAATTGTAGTTGGCAACGAAACTTCAGTGCCTAAATCAGCGACTAATGTAACAACTAAACCTGCGCCTCCGATGATTCCTATCTTAGTAAATTCTGCTTTACCAAATGATCGAAAAGCTTCGTAGAGCGCGAAAGCTCCAATTCCAATCCACATCGCAAAGAAATAAAATGAGCCGGCATAAGCGTAATCCCGTTCTCTAGGTTCGTAAGGTTTTGGGTTCAAGTAAACGATAATCGCTATACCCGTTAACAGAAATACAACTGTCAACACAAATGCATCTTTCGGAGCCTTGTAAAAGTGAAATACCAAGCCGATAATTCCTAAAATTAAGGGAAGTAAGAAAAATTTATTATGCGATGGGTTCTCGGATGTAAAGTAGGGCGCAAACTCATCTTGATTTCCAAGGCGTGCGTTATCGACAGAACTGAATCCTGAAATCCAGTTCCCTTGCATTGAACCACCTTCGGTATTTTGTATGTCATTTTGACGCCCTGAGAAGTTCCACATAAAATACCTCCAATACATCCAATTTACTTGATAATGCGTAAAGAATTGCCAGTTTTCACCGAAGGTAGGCAAGCGATTCCCATCCTTCCCTTTCTCTGTCAGTTTACCGTCATTGGCATCATATCCTGACCAATTTTTATACCCTTGAATCCTTCTTGCGTCATTATTCATGAACATCCGAGGGAAAATTGTCGTTTGTGAGAAAGTAGCGATGGCATTTTTTCGACTACTTGCATTCGACTCGAAATAATCTTCAATTACCTCTGCTCCTCCTTCTACAGTTTTTGCAAATTCTTGTGCTCGTGATTCATCCTCAAAAGCCTTCAATGCGACATCATTTTTCTTAACAACAAAACGACGCAAGTAAAAAGGAGAAATATCTGAGAAATCAGTTCTTGGGTTTTCTTTAGAATTCCAAAAACCACCTTTTAATATAGGCGATGAACCATATTGCTCACGCTTTAAATAAGCCTGTAATGTCACCAAGTTTTCCGGATCATTCTCATCCAATGGCGTATTGGCATTTGAACGAATTACAATTACTGCAAAAGAACCATAACCAATAAGTAATAAGACCAAGCCTAAAGTGGCAGAATAGAGTATTCGATGTCCCTTCTTTCTTGCATATTTAACCAGAAAATAACTCACTACCATGAGAAGTACAAAGAAGAATATTGTCCCAGAGAAAAAAGGCATTCCGAGTGACTTAACAAAGCTCACTTCGAACATTGAAGCGATAGAAATAGATCCTGAAATTACCCCTACTTGAATAAACCCAAGAAGGATAAGTGATAGAATTCCAACACCAAAAAATCGCATTGGAGCTACGGTTTTCTCGTACCTGAAATAAATCACATATGCTATTGCTGGAACGACTAGAATACCTAATAAATGGACTCCAATTGCCAAGCCTAAAAGAAACATAATAAGTAAAAGCCATCGGTCTGGAGAGTATCCTTGCGGAATTAATCCATTTTTAATTTCAACCATTTCCTCATCCCATTTCAGAATTGCCCAGAAAATAGCGGCAGTGAACATAGACGACATTGCGTATACCTCACCCTCTACAGCCGAAAACCAGAATGAATCAGAGAAGGTATAGGCTAAAGCACCAATAAAAGCACTTCCAAATATGGCAATTTTGTCTCCTGCTGATAGTATCGATTTACCTTTAAGAGATATCTTTTTAATGAGCATTGTCAAAGACCAAAACATGAATATAATGGTCATAGAACTACAAATTGCAGATAGTCTATTAATCCAGATAGCGGCATTTTCAGGTGCAGCAAAAAAGGAGAACAATCTTCCGAGCAACATAAACAAAGGGGCTCCTGGGGGATGACCAACTTCTAGTTTATACGCCGCAGTGATGTATTCTCCACAATCCCATAAACTAACTGTATCTTCAATTGTAATGAAATAAACAATTGTTGCAATAAGGAATACTAACCAACCTAGATAGGTATTAATCTTCTTATAAGTCATCTTGTGTAATTAAGTTTACTGGTAAATGTCAATTATTAAAATGATATTTACATTGCGAAAATAACAATAACTAATGAGCAATGCTTGTTCTAAAAGTGAATTTTTCTCAAAATTATAGTTGATTATTTTTTTTCCGAGAAAAGAACATTTTTTTCAGAAAGATTTTGTGTTGAGTGAAAATTGTTTCTATCTTTGGCACCGCAATTGTCCCATGGTGTAATTGGCAACACGTCTGCTTTTGGTGCAGAAGAGTCTAGGTTCGAGCCCTAGTGGGACAACAAAAGCCGCTTTCTTAGGAAGTGGCTTTTTTTATTGTGCAGACAACAAAAAAGGATTTGAGAAGTAGGTACGGGATATGAGACAGAAAATCAGTGATTTACATTTAATTTAGGGAAATTAAACAAATATAAACAATGCACTATATTGACTAATGTAAGCTATTGATTACATTAGCTAATATAAGACAATTGATTATAGCAGATTGTTACCAACAATGATAAATATGCCTTAACTTAAAAATGGCATACTATTTGAATAAGGGATTTCCTGAATTTTATTTAAAACAATTATGAAAAAAAACTTTACATTCTTATTAGTGATAACTATTGCACTTTCCACATTTCAAAATGTCTCAGCGCAAAACAATCAGTGGTCAGCAATTGACAAATTCAGAAATTGCATAACATCTATGCAATCAACAAACGATGAGTTGACCCGTTTCAATTATGCGATGAATTACTTTTTAACGGAGCGCTCAACAACGATTCAACTGCAAGATGCCTGTCATTATCTATATAATGACCAAAAGAAATATGAACTTTGCGTAGCAGCCTACCCAAACATCATTGATAAAGATCACTTCTTCAATCTCTACGATTCTTTTTCCAAGTTTTCGTTCGCAATTAAACTATATCACAACACACAGGAAAAACAACAACTAACTGCATTAGAAAACAACTATCAGCTCAATTTAGAACAAGATAATGACGCGATTTACGATTTGTTGATTGAAAAAGGTGACTTACTCCTTTCAAACAATCAATTTGACGAAGCTATTCTAATCTATCAGCAAGCCCTTCAAATCAAACCTTCAAATCAAATAGCAATTGGGAAAATAAATGATGTTGAGACAATTCAACAAGAGCTCGCGGCAATTCTAGAAGCAGAGAACCAGCTTAACTCTAAATTTGATGTACTAATTCAAAATGGTGATGTATTTCTATCTGCCAATCAAGTTGATGAAGCTATTGCAATGTATGAGCAAGCAATGGTATTGAAGCCTGGTGATGAAACGGCTTATTTACGGATAAAAGAAGCTAACGCCTGGAAAACCGAAATTTCAAATATGGCAGAAGATGAAAATCAAAAACGGACCAAATATGATTTTCTGATGCAAAAAGGAGAAATATTTGTTTCATCAAATAAATTTGATGATGCTATCTCGATTTATCAACAAGCGAGTAATATATTCCCCGCCGAACAAATGCCGTATATAAAAATTGAAGAAGCAAATCGACTTAAACAGGAATTTGCTAATGCTAGCTCAATATGTGTAACTAACGAAAGTGAATTTAATCATATTAAGACAAGCATTGATGACCAGAGTTTTGCCGATGACCAAATGGAAATGGCAAAAAAATACATTCAAAAGGAATGCTTCACAATAAAGCAAATGAAAGAAATCATACCAATTTTCAGTATGGATGACGACAAGCTCGAAATGATCAAATATATGTATGATTATTCATATCAACAGAATAGATTCTATGAATTCAGAGGGTTATTAACTTTTAGTAGCACACAAAAAGAACTGGATGAGTTTTTAGTTGGGAAGTAGTCTTTGGTATATTGTAATTTATTGAAGGGAAGCTGAGAAGTTTCCCTTTTTTGATTTTTTGCATTAGTTTTTTCTGATAATAATTTTACATCAAAAGAAATAAGTTGGTAACATCGCCTATACTCCATTGCTTTAAATCTCGCTTCGAATGATAAATCATTCAATCTCGCAAGTCCTTACTCCGAAATAAATTTTATCTTTAATCAAACGCAACAGCGTATAGCTTAAACGTTAGCAGTCATTGTAAAATGACAAACAATAGAAGATTATTAAAAAGCATGAAAGCAATGGGGAAAACAGTAGAAGAAATTTTAATCAGCCTTCCTGAGGACAGGTTAGAACCCTTTAACAAATTGCACGATGTCATTATGAAAAACTTGCCTAAAGGTTTCGAAGCAGCCATTAGTTATGGCGGTTTGGGTTACGTTATACCTCATTCATTATATCCCGCGGGATACCATTGCAAACCAATCGAGCCATTGCCATTTGCAGGAATTGCTTCACAAAAAAATTCAATTAATTTTTACCATATGGGTATTTATTCTGAGCCAAAACTCTTGGAATGGTTCGTGTCCGAGTATCCCAAGTACAGTGAGCAAAAATTAGATATGGGAAAAAGTTGCGTTCGCTTTAAAAAGTTGGATCAAATCCCCTATAAACTCATCGGTGAATTAATGAAAAAAATGAGCGTAAAAAAATGGATAAGCATTTATGAAACGAACATAAAAAAATAAAGTTTAGGACGAATATTTCAATTGAATTTCGTGCATTAAATACAACAGAGCTTCTATCTGATGAAGAACATCACAGTGCCAATGGATATGTTAAAGGAGACGCTAATCTTACATATGAGACTGCCACTCAAATAGACTTTTCATTTGATTATCAAGATGAGCATTTTAGTTTTTCTGTGAATCCGTTTTATAATTATCTCGAATTTTATACTTTTCTTTCTCCAACAAACACTGAAATAGAAAACACCCCCGCTTTTGAATATTTAAAACCAAATGCTTTTTTGTATGGGGTGAATTAGGGTTTCATTATCATCCTCATAAAATTCATTGGTTTCATATTGAGAGTAACTTATCTAAAGTTATTGAAGAAAAGGAAATGCTCTTCCATTAATACCCCAAACAAAATTAAATTCTAAAATAAAGACTGAATTTTCACTTAAAGGAAAATTAAAAAGTGTGTTTGTTCAAAATATTTACAAATTTCAACAAAATAGAACTGGCCTATTTGAGACAACTACTTCTGATTGTAACATAATAAATGTTGGATTAAACCTTGAAATCACAACAAAAAATAATTCAATAGAAATTACAACTGGGATTAAGAATTTATTAAGCACCAATTATATTGATCACCTTTCAGGATTTAAAACTTTGGAAATCCCAAATCAAGGAATAAATTCTATCTTTAATCTAACCCAATAGCTTATAATTCATCGGTAATAAAAATGAAACTAACCTTAATAATATTACTTGTACTCTTTACATTTTACCATGGGGCATTTAGCCAGTGTAATGGTTGTGAATCTTTATGCGATAAGAAATATAACGAAGTAGCTTATCTAACTACTCATAATGCTTATAATTCTAAAGAAGATGGCTTTAAACTTCCAAATCAGAAATGGAATATTACTACGCAGCTAAATTCTGGAGTAAGAGCTCTGATGATAGATGTATATGATGAATCGGGTCAATTAGAAGTATATCACGGATTTAAAATTTTAGGATCAAATCCTTTCCTTAATATTCTGACGGAAATAAAATTATTCATGGATGAAAATGAAAATGAGGTATTAACAATAATTTTGGAGTGTTACGCAAGTGCAGATTTAATAGCGAAATATTTTGAAAATAGCGGATTGTCACAATACCTTTACACTAAAACTAATAATGAAGAATGGAAAACTTTAGGACAAATGATAATTGACAACACCAGACTTGTTGTTTTTTCTGACAAAAACGATACTCATCCAGGTCTAGAGTGGTATCATTACGTTTGGGATTATGCTGTGGAAACTCACTATTCCAATAACAAAAAGGAAGATTTTAGTTTTGATTTTAATAGAGGGAAAGACAATATTGATAACAAAGATTTGTTTATCCTCAACCATTTTGTAACTACTCCCGTTACGGGAGTTGGACACCCCAATAAAAGCAGAAAAGTAAACTCTAATCCATATTTCATAGAAAGAGTAATAGAGTGTCAGCAGAAAACCGGGAAATTCCCAAATTTTATCACTGTAGATTTTTACAACTCTGGTAATTGCTGGGAAGTTGTTGATATAATTAACAACACATCAGCTATTTGTCCAAAAGATTAAGATATTATCAGTTTACCCCAGCCCTGCTAGAAAAATTGTATATATAATAGGGAATATGCATTTCTAGAAGACGTATATCTGTTTAATCTAAATTCTAAAATATACTTAGTAAAAACAAAAATGCATCCAAAATTTTTAAAAGTAGTTTTGAATATTGATTAAAAACAGATAACAAGGTGTCTGCGATAATGCGCCCTATGCATTCAAAATGATCATATCCTAAACATTGTGGCACATAAAAGAAACTGAAAAGAACCAAACGAAGCATGAGCACATATGCTTTTTAGACCTTGTTAGTGGTATTGTTTTGTAGTTCTTAAAAATATGAATACCTTGGTAACATAAAACATGGTAAACTTATTAATATGTCAAAAAAAATAGCTCAAAAATCACCTTATGTTATGGAAGTCGAAGAAGGGACTTACGCTTGGTGCTCATGTGGAAATTCTTCAAATCAACCATACTGTGATGGTTCACATCAAGGAACCGAATACTCACCATTAATTGAGAATGTCACAGAGAAAAAAACTGTCGCTTGGTGCGGTTGCAAACATTCATCAAATGGTCCATTTTGTGATGGAAGTCATGCAAAACTTTGATGGCTCCAAACTGGATTATAAAACATCGAAGTGAAAACAAATAAAATGACGAGTAGAAAGAAATTAATCCGAAATTAATACTGATAATATTTTGAAAATCTGACAGTTGTAATATTTATCTCAACTTAATTTTGGGGAAGAAAATGAACAATTAATTAAGAAAAAATTCTTCTATAAGCAATTTTTCAATATCTTTCGTTACTTTTTATAAATTTGAACTATGGAGCATTTACTAATCGTTGAGGATGATATAAACATCCGAGAGACATTACAAGAAATATTTGAATTATCAGGATACAAAGTTTCAACTGCAGCTAATGGCAGATTAGGCTATGATGCAATTATGGAAGATTGTCCGGACTTAGTTATTTGCGACGTTGATATGCCTGAATTAGACGGTTTTGAATTACTACAAGCGATCAATCAGCGTTTAAAAAATGCTGTCATTCCTCCTTTTCTATTTTTAACAGCAAAAGTAGAGCCTTCGGACCTTCGAAAAGGAATGAATTTAGGAGCCGATGATTACATATTTAAACCCTTTGATCACACAGATATTCTTCAATCTGTTCGACTTCGGTTAGACAAGCGTACACAATTGGCGCACAAAGAAGGTCCGAAACAAATAAGTTTAAATAACGATGGATATGACAAATTAGCACTTCCGTGCGAGGAGGGATTGATTCTTGTTTCTTTCGATGAAATTATCAAGTGCCAAGCAGATCGTGCATATTGCACATTTCACCTAGCCAATGAGAAATCCATTCTAGTATCAAAATCAATGAAGGAATTTGAACAATTATTACTAGACAATAATTTTCTAAAAGTACATAAGTCGACAATCGTGAATATTAACTATGCGAAAAAGTACTTACGTGGTAATGGAGGACAGCTCATTATGTCTGACGACTCAATCGTCTATGTGTCGGCGAGAAGAAAAGAAGAGCTGATGAAGGTGCTTCGTCATCAAAACAATTTTGACATTCAGCAGCCCAAGTAAATACCAGGCTTAAGTACACACTTATCATTAGATCTGCCACCAAAGGCAATTCATCATAATCGATGGAAAATCATTCTTTTTTCATGCACTTCATTCCGTATTTATTATAGGAAGAAAGCAGTTGGCAAAACAGTAACTACTATATATATATATTTTGTTCTCAACAGAAAGTCTCAATGTCCAAAAAGTAGGTCACGGCAATCTTAATACCCATGACAGCTATTGATCCAATAGCATTACTTAGTCGCTCATCCTTCAACACTAGTTATTGCAATTATAATTTTAACGGTATAAAGAATATTAACCGCTTAAGGAAACTCACATAACTGATTAGGAAATTAGGCAATCCTATAAGGAATAATTTAATGCAATTTTGGTTTATATTAAAAACTAAAACCTGTATTATGATTTACAAATTTAAAAGAAACAATTCCATTGAAATAAAGAAATTAAGTTACCTACAACTTCCGATTATTTTATTTGCTGCAATCCAATTATTTGTAACTACCCTTAAAGCACAAGTGAAAACTGGGGATGAACCTACATCAATAAAAAACAGTTCATTACTAGCGATAGAAAGTAGTGCCGAGATATCAATACTTATGATGACAGAAATAGAGCGTGATGTAATTCCTTCTCCAGCTTTAGGTATACAGATATTAAATACAACAACAAATCAACCTAATTTTTATACTGGAACTGCTTGGACATACGGCGCAAATCAAATGTGTCATGCTAAGCGTCTCTATAGAAAAGATAGTGATGGAACTATTCGGAAAGTACCATTCAACAATACTTCTGATAGAGTTTTATTTCCTAGAGGAGGTAACGATATTTTGAGCCCTATCTCTATTTCTACACCTTGGAATATTCCTGATCATTTTACAGCACTGTATACCGAAACAGATTCAGAGGGGGATATATAATCGATCTTCACTCGATATTAATGGACCTTTAAGTAATTAAATTTTAGACAGTAGACACAGCAGGAGAAGCGTCAAATTCTGAAGGAAACTTTTCTTGGAGTTTAAACTCCTGTGGTATAAATAATTTATGCGGTTTTAGGGTCGCATGAAATTTTGTAGCTAAGTTAGATGGAACTTGGAGCTGGAATTGTTCTAATCTACACTATTTCATAACCCTTGATGACAATCCATAAAACTACAGATTAGGCATTAAGTTTAGCTCTATTATTTCATAACTACATAAATATCATATATTTAACTCCAGATTTAATTGTTAGATGAAACAATAACTAAACAAAAGACGATGAAAATGGACTGCAACGAATAATTTCAGGGAAACCGCAAAACTATTCTGCAACCCAAGTTTTAAATCTCATCGTTATAAATTATAGTCAGGAAAAGGAAGCTAATCTTAATGCTCAAATTGATAATAAGTTAAAATTTAACAGGTAATTATTGACGGTTTTATCTAATGGATATTATGTATAGAGCCTCAAATTAAATCCTGTTGGAGTTAGAATTCTAAAACCTTTTAATAAACGATTTGGAGTTGTTAATGAGGGTCTTCTATGGACGAATTTCTCCTTCAGTCGCATTATTTACCTTTGAAGTAGAAAAACACACATTTGGATTCCTAATGTCACTAATCAAAGATTCTTCATGGTATAAACTTTAATATTTTTCGATTTATTGCTTGATGAAAATTGCATCAACTCTGCGATTTGCACTTCTATCTTTTAGCGTTCTCTCTGGATAAACTAAAGGAATTGTATTGCTATATCCATTAAACGTGAGTCTTTTTTTATCTATTCCTTGAGTCAGCAAGTAACGATACACCGTTTTAGCCCGCCTTTTACTTGCGTTCATTTTATTGCTACAACACACATGTCCTCGGATATGCAAAGAAAGCTCAGGATTAGCAATCAACGTATCATATAAAGAGCGTAGGTATAGATCAGAATCTAGCGTTATTTTGGTCTTTCGTTCCGCAAATAATATTGGTAAGACTATTGGCTGAGAAACTTTCTCAAAATCCTCCCGCACTTTATAATCGTCAATTACAACTTCTTTAATCAACTTTGAATTTTCGGTAACTAACCTCTTTGAAGAACTTACTTTGCTGATAGATTCTTTTACAACGATTGTATTAATCTCTTCAATAGAATAATAAATATCAATTCGATTCCAATTTTTAGGTTGAAACATCAATTCAATTCGTTTGTCCCCATATATATTAAGTCCAAAATTTTCATCTTGGATTTCGAGTAAATTAGCTACATATTCTGCTTGATTTTTTGCTGAAGTTAAATTACTCTGATTATCAGAATATCTCTCTGAGTAAGAATTAACTTCAATAATTTGAATTTTCTTAATAACCATTGAATACTTTAATTCAAGAATTTTGTTCAATGACGATTCTGTAAGTTGATTTGTTTCAGTCTTAAAATAATAGGTGCACATTTCGACCTTTGCGAAAGCTCCGCTGGTTAATAATATGGCCAACAAACTAAATAATCTCTTTTTCATACTGGTTTGCATTAATGATTTCCCATCAAAGGTTGCATCAATTGTAAACAAAGGCAAGTAATAATTTCCCAAAGGTTCTACATCGGATCTATATCGATTTTGACTATCATCAAAGAGGTCGCTCTATCCTTTTCATGTAAAGGAACATGAATAAATCGCGAGTTTTCTTATTACGAAGTAGATTTTTCCTAACGAACAAAAGAGCTTATAGATCAATATTAGCTCAGGTAATTCAATAAAACATTGAATTATAATTCTCTTTAATACTTCATGAAGGCTAGAAAATGTTTCGGAAACCGATTAATCACTATTATTAGAGGTATTGTAACGTTGGGAAAAAGTTACTGAAATTCAACACTTTAAACATCTAGATTTGGTCCTATAACTAAGAAACACAAACTTACTATTATGGACATTTTCACAATTAACCCATCGAATCTCTTTTCAAGAATATTGACAAATATTACACTTACAATTCTTGTTTTGTTTGGCTTTATGTTCACAAGCTTTGCACAGTACTCAACTTCTATAGATACTCTAAATTGTGTAGGAGGAACGACAACATTTGTCGTTGATTTATCATCTAATCTAGATTCAACATGGGTCAGTCAACCACAAACGCGAGCTGGAGATTGTTGCGGTACAGAGAGTAATTGTGTTCAGTTTGCATTAACTTTAGCACCTGGAGCAACAGGTATTAATTTCTTCATTCCTGATGGGTGTGGAGCATCACCATCTGGGTCATTATTTTACCAAGTTGATTGTGGGCCACTAACATCTGTGGGGGAGCCGATTTGTCTGAATGGATTAGGACCCTTCATTCTTACTTTTTGTAAACCTGGAAATAATGATAATTGTTATTCTATACAATCAATTCCAACTCCTTCAACCTCAGGCAATGTAATTACAGCAGATGGTTGTACTGACACTTTAGCCGTTACAGGTCTAATCACAGACTCAATTACTTGGAATAGTATTTTTCCTGGAGTGCCTGGTGAATACAATGGATTATTGAGTGACCTTTCCAGCTCAGATTTTGGGGTAAATGGAATTTCATTCGAAGGTCATGATATTGTCTTAGTAACTCCTGGGATTGGATCACCCTCAACAATTCAATATGAAGTTTGCGGAGCAGTAACAGGGTTTTGCATTTCCGAAACATGGTGTGATACTGTATCGGTAAATATATTCCCAATGCTTTATGCAGACATTCAACCTAATAATCCTACTATTTGTTTTGGCGGATTGGCTGAAACCATAACAGCTCATCCAATTGGAGGCACTGGTCCATATTCATATTCTTGGTCAACTCTAGTTGATCCAGCAATCGATGGGGCTACTACCCAATCCATTGATGTTTTAATTTCAGGTGAATACACTGTCATAATATCAGATGCAACGGGTTGTCCTTTTGGTTATGATACAGTATATGTTAATGAATATACGAATATGATAACTGTTAATGCAGGGCTAGACATAACTATTTGTGGGTCTCCTGTTCCTACAATATCTTTAAATGGATCATCTCCCATTACAGGTAGTGCAATATGGACGAATTACACAGGAGTATTTAGCACTTCAGATGTTGATACTATCACAAATTACACGCCTAGTTCGTCAGAAATTTCGGCGGGTATTATTGAATTATATTTGGTTTCAACGAATAACTATACCTGTCTAGGAGATAGTGATACTATTCTAATCAATTTATCTCAATTCGAGGCGAATTTGACGATAATTCAAAACAATATATCTTGTCAAGGAGCAGATGACGGATCTATAGATTTAACTGTGAGTGGTGGATCATCTCCTTTCAGTTTTGATTGGTCTAATTCATCAATCAATGAGGACCTAGTTGCTTTAACTTCTGGAACTTATGATGTTCTTGTTACGGATATAAATGGTTGTGTAGATTCACTTGAAACAACCATTTTAGAACCATTGGTTTTTGAGATAGTTGACACTAATTACACGAATTATAATGGATACAACATTTCATGTTTTGGAAGAAATGATGGGAGTATTGATCTTACATTTTCTGGGGGAACAGAACCTTATACATACGTATGGTCAACTCTTGATGGTAGCGGTTTTATTGTAAATGATGAGGATCAAACAGCACTCTCAGTCGGGACGTATACGATTACTGCTACTGATGCCAATGGTTGCCAAATAATTCAGTCGTATACGCTTTCAGAACCAACAGAATTAACAGAATCAACATCAGTAGTTGTGTATCCAAGTGGAGATAATATATCTTGTTATGGTTTAGCTGATGGATCAATTGACTTAACAATTACGAACGGTTTGCCGGCATACACATATACCTGGGCATCAGCGGATGGCAGTGGACTCGTGATTAATGATGAAGATCAAACGGGATTAACAGCTGGAACATACGACGTGAAAATAACAGATGTAAATGGTTGTGCCATTTCAACTTCTATCGCGCTAATTGAACCAGCAGTATTGACAGAATCAACAACAGTATTTGAATATCCAAGTGGAGACAACATATCATGCAATGGCATAGCTGATGGATCAATCGATTTAACAAATACGAGCGGTTCAATAGGTTATACTTGCACCTGGTCAACGCTCGATGGCAGTGGACTCGTGATTAATGATGAGGATCAAACGGGATTAACAGCTGGAACGTATGATGTGATAACAACAGATGTAAATGGATGTACAATTTCAAGTTCTATCACACTTGTTGAACCAACAGTGTTGACAGAATCAATAGCAGCATTCGTATACCCAAGTGGATATAATATCTCATGCAATAGCTTAGCTGATGGATCAATCGATTTAACAAATACGAACGGTTCACCAGTTTATACATACGCTTGGACAACTTTAGATGGGAGTGGCTTGGTAGTTGATGATGAAGATCAAACGGGATTAACAGCTGGAACGTATAATTTGACAACTACAGACGTAAATGGATGTATGATTTCAAGTTCTATCACACTCATTGAACCAAAAGTATTAACAGAATTAACAACAGCATTTGTATATCCAAGTGGGGATAACATCTCATGCAATGGCTTAGCTGATGGATCAATCGATTTAACAAATACGGACGGTTCACCAGTTTATACTTACGCTTGGACAACGGTCGATGGAAGTGGCTTGCTGGCTAGTGATGAAGATCAAACGGGATTAACAGCTGGAACGTATGATGTGACAACTACAGATGTAAATGGATGTACGATTTCGAGTTCTATCACACTCATTGAACCAACAGCATTGACAGAGACAATAACAGCATTCCAATATCCAAGTGGAGACAATATCTCATGCAATGGCTTAGCTGATGGAACAATTGACTTAACAACTGCGAACGGTTCACCAGTTTATACTTATGCTTGGACAACGGTCGATGGAAGTGGCTTGTTCGTTAGTGATGAAGATCAAACGGGATTAACAGCTGGAACGTATGATGTAAACACAACTGACATTAACGGATGTTCGATTATGAGTACAATTGTCTTGAATGAACCAGCAATTTTAACGTCTAATATCAATGTATTAACAGACTATTATGGGCAACCTATTAGCTGTTCAGGTCAATCTGATGGGCAAATACAAGTAACTGCTAATGGAGGTAGTCCATCATACACCTATGAATGGGAGACTAATCCTGTTCAAACTACTGACTTTATAGAGGGCTTAGGAGAAGGTGTATACACAGCAACAATTTCAGATACAAATCTTTGTACAGTAATAGTATCGACTATTCTTACGGCTAATTCGCTTCCAGTTTTAACTCCAGATCCTTCGATAACTGTTTGTGAAGGTGAAACTGTCACGTTTAATTCCAATTCAGATGAAAATGAAATGTGCTCTTGGTCGTTAAGCAATGGAATGGAATTCGATATGTGTGGACCAAATACTATATTCATTAACGATCCAGGATGCTATGATGCAACATTAACAGTCTCAACTCAAGCGGGATGTATGAATTCACTAGTTTTGACTGACTACATCTGTATAACAGCAAATCCTGAAGCAAATTTCTCAACAAATCCTAACGAAGTCACTATACATAACAATACTGTTCAATTTGAAAATGAATCAGTTGGAGCATCAAATTACGAATGGGAATTTGGAGATGGAAATTTCTCAAATCAAGAAAATCCAATTCATGATTTTCCAAATAGTGAACCTGGGGAATATAATGTCACTCTATATGCCTATAACGAAAACGGTTGCATGAATACAATTAATAAAGTTATTACTATATGGGATCGCTTGCTATTCTATGTGCCAAATACTTTCACCCCTGATGGTAATGAGTTCAATGAATCATTTAACCCAGTATTTGGATCAGGATATAGCCCTAAAGATTATAATTTATTGGTGTTCAATCGATGGGGGGAGATTCTCTTTGAGAGTAATGATCTTAATATAGGGTGGGATGGAACTTACAAAGGACTTTATGTCCCTGAAGGAACATACTCATGGAAAATGATGCTAAGGAAAAGTAAAAATACGCTAGAAGCCACATCGGAAAATTCTTATCACGGCCATGTAAATGTACTCCGCTAGAAGGATCATGAATAAGATGCTACAATTAAAGAAAAATGTCATGGGATATTAGAATAAAGATGATTAGCAAGGTAAAAGAAAACGTTGATTATTCATCAAAAGTATTGATTGTTGATAGGTTAGCATTTATAATTCTAATGCTTATTAAACATATAAACAATTACTTAAAACTAAGCGAAGTATTTTAAATACTAATTCTGTATTAAAAACAGGATGAAAAAAGGGTATACATTGGAAGTCAATGTATACCCTTTTTTCTTCTTCTATTTTTCGCTTTTATCCTCTTTTCTACAAGGTAATCTGTCGCTAATTCACAATTAATTGGACTATTCTAATAAACGAGTGCTTTACGACAATCCAACTTAATGTCACGTTGGGAAAGCCCAGCTCTAACACCCCTAATCATTAGGAAACAGAAGTGAGTATTTGGGAAATCTACTCTGATTTAGTTGCAGTTGACGCTGTAAGTTAGTGCCAGTGTTCATGAGAACATAAGGCAATTAAAAAACTATTAAGATGAAAAATTTAAATCAATATTACGTGGCTCTTTTCCTACTTGTTGGACTTAGTCAATCTGTTTTTTCGCAACAAAATTCAGAAAAAATTTGGGTAACATTTCAAAACGCTCAAGCTGTTCCTACTTTAGTAGATGGAAGATTAACTTCATCCAACCAAAATGTACAAGCTTTAATGGAAGAATATAGTGTAATTGGCGTTGAACAAGCTATTCCGAGTTCAAAGCAGGAAGCACTAAGAAAAGTATATGAGGTAGAATGTAATTGTGATGCTGCTGAATTCTCAACAGCAATTGAAAAAAACTCAATAGAATTACTAAATCCAGAAATTGCTCCAAAGTATGAGTTAATGAATACTCCTGACGATTACAATGCTGTTTTCGCAACAGATTATGCATTAGATCTAATTAACGCGGAAGGAGCTTGGGATTATTCAACTGGAGATACAAATACAATCATTGGTATATCTGATGGTAATTATTTCACAGATCATGAAGACTTAGTAGGTGAATTCGTTCAAATGGATTACACTAACTCATCTTCTGCTTATTATCATGGAACTGCAGTTGCAATAACTGCTGCTGGAAAAACAAACAATGCGACTGGAAAAAGTTCTATTGGATATGATTGTAAATTAAACCTTTTCGGTATGAATTACAACAGGGTTTTAGAAATGTCATATAATGGAGTTCGTGTCATTAATTTAAGTTGGGCGTCAGGATGTTATTATAGCGCTTATATTCAATCAGTGATTGACGAAGTTTATGCAAATGGAACGATACTCGTTGCAGCAGCAGGAAACGGTGGGACTTGTGGAGGATCATCTAACTTGGTTTATCCTGCGGCACACAATCATGTAATTGCGGTTTCAAGTATTGGTCCTTTAGATAATCATGAAAGAACAATTGGAGATCCAGCAACAACACATCAGCACAATAGTTCTGTTGATATTTGTGCTCCTGGATATGATGTGGCGCTTACTGTTGCATCAGGAAGCTATATTACTGGAAATGGTTCTTCGTTTGCTGCTCCTTATGTTTCTGGAACAATCGGTTTGATGTTATCACTTAAGCCTTGCCTTACATTTGAAGAAGTAGTAGAAATACTTACACAATCAGCGGTCAACATTGATGCTCAAAACCCTAGTTACATTGGAATGCTTGGTGCTGGTCGTTTAAACGCGAATGCAGCCCTTGCACTTACAAAAAAAATTAACTGTAAAGGTAACAACGGTAACGGTGGCATAGCCGGTAACGGTGGTAACGGTAATGGTGGTAATGGTAATGGTAATGGTGGTAATGGTAATGGTAATGGCGGTAATGGTAACGGATCAGGGGGGCACGGAGAACCAGAGCCAACATTAGCACTTGGAACTTATGATGATGTTGAAAACATCGCTCAGGTAGAATCTATGGAAGAGTCACTAATACAAGTAAAATTGTACCCAAACCCAACAACGTCAACATCTAATATCACATGGGATTTGCAAGAAGAAATGACATTAATTGTTGTGGATGTACGAGGAGTAGTTGTTCACCAACAAAATCTTTCAGCTGAAATGAGAGTTACAACAATTGACCTTCAAGACAATGGAGTCTACTTTCTTAAGTTGGAGAAAAATGGTCAACCTAAATGGCATGGAAAGCTTGTGAAAATGTAATTATAGAATTAATAGTGAATTAATGTAACATAAGCCGAAAGGGCCGTACGATTTTCGTGCGGCTTTTTTTACGTTCAATAAAAGCGCTTTAATAGATTGAAATTAATATCCTAAACAAGGAAATTAAACAAAGATTAAAAATTCACTATTTCATTTATTTGAAGCCATCATTAGTAGTTTTTTACAACATAACTTATAACTATCAAGAAGGACAAAATTAGCCAAAAAACTACCTCAATTGAATAAACGAGTTCCAATAGTCGCTTTATATTTCCTTGCTTTCAAAAGCTTTAGTAAACATTACGAAGAGATCATTTTTACATTTCTCCAAATTAATTATTGCTGTCTTTTCTTTTGGCTTTAAAATGCCCTTGATTCTAGAATACTGCATCCTTCTATTTTTTGCTTTTATACTCCTTTCTATACGGTAATCTGCTGCTAATTCACAATTAATTGGAATGTTCTAATAAAAGAGTATTCAACGATAATCCAACTTAATGCCACGTTGGGAAAGCCCAGCTCAAACACCCCAAATCATTAGGAAACATAAGTCAGCCGTTAGGAAGGTTCCTCTAAGCTAGCCGCAGTTGATGCTGTAAGTTAGTGCCAGTGTTCATGAGAACATAAGGCAATTAGAAAACTATTAAGATGAAAAATTTAAATCAATATTACCTGGCTCTTTTCCTACTTATTGGACTTAGTCAATCTGTTTTTTCGCAACAAAGTTCAGAAAAAATTTGGGTAACATTTCAAAACGCTCAAGCTGTTCCTGCTTTAGTAGATGGAAGATTAACTTCATCCAACCAAAATGTACAAGCTTTAATGGAAGAATATAGTGTAATTGGCGTTGAACAAGCTATTCCGAGTTCAAAGCAGGAAGCACTAAGAAAAGTATATGAGGTAGAATGTAATTGTGATGCTGCTGAATTCTCAACAGCAATTGAAAAAAACTCAATAGAATTACTAAATCCAGAAATTGCTCCAAAGTATGAGTTAATGAATACTCCTGACGATTACAATGCTGTTTTCGCAACAGATTATGCATTAGATCTAATTAACGCGGAAGGAGCTTGGGATTATTCAACTGGAGATACAAATACAATCATTGGTATATCTGATGGTAATTATTTCACAGATCATGAAGACTTAGTAGGTGAATTCGTTCAAATGGATTACACTAACTCATCTTCTGCTTATTATCATGGAACTGCAGTTGCAATAACTGCTGCTGGAAAAACAAACAATGCGACTGGAAAAAGTTCTATTGGATATGATTGTAAATTAAACCTTTTCGGTATGAATTACAACAGGGTTTTAGAAATGTCATATAATGGAGTTCGTGTCATTAATTTAAGTTGGGCGTCAGGATGTTATTATAGCGCTTATATTCAATCAGTGATTGACGAAGTTTATGCAAATGGAACGATACTCGTTGCAGCAGCAGGAAACGGTGGGACTTGTGGAGGATCATCTAACTTGGTTTATCCTGCGGCACACAATCATGTAATTGCGGTTTCAAGTATTGGTCCTTTAGATAATCATGAAAGAACAATTGGAGATCCAGCAACAACACATCAGCACAATAGTTCTGTTGATATTTGTGCTCCTGGATATGATGTGGCGATTACTGTTGCATCAGGAAACTACAGTACTGGAAATGGTACCTCATTTGCTGCTCCTTATGTTTCTGGAACAATCGGTTTGATGTTATCACTTAAACCGTGTCTTACATTTGAAGACGTAGTAGAAATACTTACGCAATCTGCGGTTAACATTGATGCTCAAAACCCTAGTTACATCGGAATGCTTGGTGCTGGTCGTTTAAACGCAAATGCAGCCCTTGCACTTACGAACCAATATACATGTGCAGGTGATAATGGTGATAACGGTGGTAACGGTGGTAACGGAATCTTTGTTGATGATCTTGATCAGAATGACATTGAAAACATCGCTTACGTAGAATCTGTTGAAGAGCCTATAGTACAAGTCAGATTGTATCCAAACCCAACAACGTCAACATCTAATATTTCATGGGATTTGCAAGAAGAAATGACATTAGTTGTTGTAGATGTTCGCGGTGTCATTGTTCACCAACAAAATCTTTCAGCTGAAATGGCGATTACAACAATTGATCTTCAAGATAATGGAGTTTACTTTCTTAGGTTGGAGAAAAATGGACAACCTAAATGGCATGGAAAGCTTGTGAAAATGTAATTAACAAATCAATAGTAAATGAGAATTCCAGCTATAAAAATTAAATAAACAAATATTAAACAAAAGAGTTATGAATGATACAGCAGAAGAGTTACAAGGGAATTACAATGAACTATTAGGTTACATTAGTAAGTACATGGAAGGAACTCAAAAAGACAAAGTACTTCATGTACAAAATAACAGATGCGACAGAACCGAACCAAATGTCTATCAGATACTAGAGGGCAATGAAACCATAACGCCTGCATCATTAAAAACACTATGTGCTTAGCTATGTAGCTTTTATAATAAAAGCAACTGCTGAAAAGCATCATGGCATTTTACGGTATCAATAAATGCAATGTGCGGCTAATGACTATTTAAAGGCAAATCTCTGACCAGATCATTGCAAGCATCGTAAAGTTGTGATTTGTGTTCCAAGATCCTCTTTAATCAAAATTTTCTTACATCCGAAAAATTGCCACTTATTGAATAAACGTATGTTCAATAGTAGTTTGAAGTAGCCAATTAAAAAACTAGAACTATCCAGTCCGGGTTTTCGGTTTTATTTTTTCATAGCCTTTTCTACAGATTTCGCAGTATCCAAAACCGTTTTTTCTAGATGGATCGGTTTCCAATTAAATGTTTTCATTGTTTTACTTACATCTCCATTAAATGTGTTTCCAATAATAGGCTTCATTCCTTTCCTGTCATTATTAAAATTCATCATAAATTTTAATAGGAAATTTGGTGCTAACTTGGTACTTACTTATCATGTTCTTTGGATTTTAGAATCTGAGCCATTTCTTGAAAAGAATGTGCTTTTCTGTGCTCACAATAAATCGCTTTCCATTTGCTTTTTCATTTTCTAAAGCCTGCACATTAATCTTGGCAAGATCCCGTAAATATGACATATTAATACTTGCCTTTGGCAACATTGGCATTTTTCCAGTGATAAGATTTTTATACAAGTATTGATTAGCTAGAGTAGTTATAAAAAGTTAAGGTTCGACAGTACTGCTCTCTTCTTTTTAGCAATAGATATTATTACACTTGTTGACACATTATACCCATTGGGAAATTGAAAGTGCACTTACGGAAATTCTCCTTTAGAATTTCGAAGGGAACTTTGTAGATTTGAATCAGAGATTAGAATTATAGATATAATTTTAAAAATTCGAAGTCTTGATAAAACTTCTAGTGTAATTATAAAAAACACGTGTTAGTTTAAGTAGTTTAAGTAGTTTAGGTAGTTTAGGTAAATCAAGGGTTGTGTTTTATAGCACAACCCTTCTTTATTATAAATTATTTGATTTATCTCACTTGTTCCCGTTGGAAAAGTAACCGTCAACTTTTATAGGTCTATATACAGCGGTTATTGTCGTTAAAGCTATAAAAATACCAGCAGTGTTATCATCAGGTTTATTGAGAACTCCTTGAGAAGTTATCTCCCATTCTTCACTTATAGTTTAAGTTGCCTCAATGTCTAATAAAATCTAAAAAGAACCTTTTGTGGTTGTGAAGTATTGCTCAATTTAATCTTATTTTCTCTTAAGATGATGTTATTGTTTTAACGCGTGCTTTTTTTAATTAAATTGCTGAATGTAACTTTAAACCATTTCGCGGGAATTTAATTATTAGGCCATTGAATCGGGTAATGAAAAAGCATCCAACATTCTCTAAAATCAATAGATAAAAGAACACCAAGGGCAAAAGATGGAGTTTAATTTTATAAAATTATCTTCTCTTTTAAGGTCAAAAAATATGCAGCTAAAAAATTATCTATATTCCTTTAGTTATGCCAATACTGAAAGTGATTTATGCAAGCTCGAATCGAGATCTATTTTTAATAAGGAAGAAAAGAATAAACTACTTTTTTCCGATATAAAAGCGGAACCTTCACTTAGTGCTTTCATTAAAAGTAGACTTGATATTATTTCGTTTTCTGAAGATTATTCTACGCTAATAAAAAAAATAAAAAAAGAAAGTATTTGCATTGAGGGGTTCAAAGTTGAATATTTAGTGTTTGATCGAGATACAACTGAATATCCTGAGAGGCTAAAAAAGTTAAAAGATATAGGATTCAGCATTGAAGGTACTCCTGATTATTATAATCCAACGATAACTTACGCCTTATGCTATTACGAGGATATTTGGTGTTTTGGCGTTTTGATCAAAGACAGTTTTGCTTGGCATAAACACAAACAAAAACCATACTCATACAGCAACTCAATAAGTATAAGTGTTGCTAAAGCTCTTGTAAATATTGCAGCAAAAGCTAACAAAGAGAAAAAGCTTCTAGATGTATGCTGTGGTGTTGGCACAATAATGTTAGAAGCTTGTTTTGCAGGTAATAACATTGAGGGTTGTGACATTAACGAAAAGGTATGTAAAAATGCACGAGAAAATCTTTCTCACTTCAACTATACTGCAACTATATATCACTCCGATATAAAAGATATCAGTAAAAGGTATGAGGCTGCCATTATTGACCTGCCATACAATTTATTTAGCAGCGCAACTGAAAATGATATCTTAAACATTATTGAGTCAACAGCAGAAATTACCGATCGACTTGTTATTGTATCTGCTTCAGATATTAGAAATTTAATAAGCAATGCAGGATTCAGAATATCAGATTATTGCAGTGTTAGTAAAAGCGGAAAGAGATATTTCGCTAGAAAAATATGGGTTTGTGAAAAGATTCGATAGGCACCCTATTCGTTTTTTAATATAGACATGATGTGCCAATGAGACCTCGAAAGAACTGAATCTAATGTTGTAAGAAGCTTATTTTATTATGCATACCCTTATCGGATTTAGATGCAGATGAATAAATGGCGCATTTGGTCTTATCATAGTTGAAAACGGTTTGAAAAGCACTTACTAAAATACTTATATAATTGTTAAATTTGAATCAATACATAAAGCTATCATTCACAAGCCTTTCATGTCGATATGCTATAAAAAATATAAAATGAATAAATTATTTAATACAATTATCCTAAGTCTGTTTATTGCAAATGTATTTGGTCAAATAAGTGATGATAGGCAAGACTTCACCCAATATGTGAATCCGTTTATTGGAACCAGTAAAATGGGACATGTGTTTCCAGGAGCAACAACTCCTTTTGGAATGGTTCAATTAAGCCCACAAACGAACTTCGAAGTAATGTTTAACGAAAATGGGAGTTACAATAATAAGACATATGAATATTGTGCTGGCTATCAATATAGAGATTCAATAATCATTGGATTTTCTCATACAAATCTGAGTGGCACTGGTCATGCTGACTTAGGCGACTTTCTTGTTATGCCAACTACTGGACCTTTAGTGCTAGACCCTTTAAAAACGGAAAACGGAGAAAAAGGATTTTACTCAGAGTTTTCACATGATCACGAAGAAGCATTTCCAGGTTACTACAAAGTAGATTTAGAGAGCTATAATATTCAAGCTGAACTAACAGCAAGTGAACGTGTAGGTTTTCATCAATACACTTTTCCAAAATCTGATGATTCACATATTATTTTAGATCTGGTGTATAACATATATCATCATGACAATAAAAATGTATGGACGTTTATTCGTGTAGAAAATGATTCATTAGTAACTGGATACAGACAAACAAAAGGTTGGGCAAGAGATAAAAAAGTGTTTTTTGCCATGTCTTTTTCAAAACCTTTCAAAAGCTATGGACATAAGAAATATGATGAAGTGAAATATGATGGTTTTTATAGAAATTTCAATCAACAAGAAAATTTCCCTGAAATTGCAGGAAAAGACATTAGAGCATATTTTAATTTTGATACCGAAGAAGGAGAAAGAATTAAAATAAAATTCGCTTTATCTTCTGTAAGTACTGAAGGAGCATTAAAGAATCTAATCGCCGAAATACCACATTGGGATTTTGATAAAACGAGATCAGAAACCAAAGCCAAATGGAATAAAGAGCTCTCTAAAATTGAAATAACCACTCTAAATGATGGCGATAAAGTAAACTTCTATACAGCGATGTATCACACCAACTTATCCCCTATTCTATATGAAGATGTAGATGGCCAATATCGAGGCTTAGACCAAAATATTCATCATTCGGAAGGGTTTACAAACTACACCATTTTTTCTCTTTGGGATACTTATCGAGCATTACATCCTCTATTTAACGTCACACAGCCCGATCGAAATAATAACATGATAAAGTCTATGTTGGCCCATCATGATGAAAGTGTACACAATATGCTTCCTATCTGGAGTCATTACGCGAATGAGAATTGGTGTATGATCGGCTATCATGCAACTTCTGTCATTGCAGATGCAATGGCTAAGAATGTTGGAGATTTTGATAAGAGAAGAGCTTTAGAAGCCTCTATAAATACAGCGAATGTTCGTTACTTTGGTGGTTTAGGAGATTATATAGATTATAAATATGTCCCTGATGATAAAAGTCACTCTTCTGTATCTAAAACATTAGAATACGCTTACAATGATTGGTGCATTGCGCAAATGGCTGATCAACTAAACAATGTTTCAGCAAAAGATGAATTTACAAAACGTTCTGAATATTATACTAATGTCTACGATCCAAAAATTGGTTTCATGAGGCCAAAATTAGGTGATGGTACTTTTCGAGAAAAATTTGACCCTATGGACACTCATGGGCAAGGTTTTATAGAAGGGAATGCTTGGAACTATGGATTATATGTTCCCCAAAATATTGATAAAATGATCTCAATGATGGGAGGAAAAGAAAAATTTAGTGAACATTTAGATTCTCTGTTTACAATTGAGATTGAAGAAAAATATATAGCGCAACATGAAGATATTACTCGAGATGGAATTATTGGAAATTATGTTCATGGAAATGAACCTGGCCATCACATTCCATACTTATATAATTCGACTGATCACCCTGAGAAAACGCAAGAACGAATTCGAATGATTATGAGAACCATGTATGCTCCAACAGCTGATGGACTATGCGGTAATGATGACGCAGGTCAAATGAGTGCATGGTATATTTTCAGTGCTTTAGGTTTTTATCCCGTAACACCTGGCTCCATCTATTACGCGTTAGGTAGTCCACTGGTTAAAGAAGCTAAAATACACTTAGACAATGGAAATGAATTGATAATCAAAGCCAAAAATCAGAGTAATGACAATATGTATGTATCAAGTGTTACTATTAATGGAAAAAAACTAACCGGTACATTATTATCCCATCAGGAGATAATGAATGGTGGTAAAATTATTTTTGAAATGAGTAATTCACCAATTAATAAAAAATAAAAGAATTATCAATTACTCGATACAAATAGCGCAATTCTTTTAGATCTAGATAACTGAATCGTAATTTGAAATAACTGGCGAGAAATAACTACTAATGATCATGTACCTCACCTTCTTTATGGTTATGCCCTTCATGACTATCTGGTTCCGGAGCCTGAACATCTACCATCTCAATTTCAAAAACCAAATCAGAATATGGAGGAATAGCTCCAGGTTTTCCTTTTGCTCCATAAGCAGCATAAGAAGGTATAATCAATTTAGCTTTCCCACCTTTTCCAATCATGCCCATTCCTTCTTCAAAGCCTGGAACCATTCGCTGAACTAGATAAGCGAAGTCCATAGGTTGACCTCGATCGTAAGATGAATCAAATTTATCACCTGAACTTAGAAATGTACCTTTGTAATGAACTGATAGCTTAGACCCTTTAACCGGTAGCATTGAATCTCCTTTATTTTCAATGATGTACACCAAACCTGATTCTGATTGTTGAGCACCAGGGTAATCTTTTCTTACTTCTTTATACATGTAAGCTTTGTATTCATCTTGCGACATTGCTCCCTTTAGTTCAAATTGCTTTTTCTTTTCAATTTCCTTAAGCTTAATTGCATCATAGACGGCTGCAAACTGTAAAGTTGCCTTCCATTTCTTAGCTATTTTTCCTTTACGAATAATTTTAAGATGCATCAATGTATCACCTTGTTCAATTGCGTTTACAACATCTAATCCTGTAATCACATGCCCAAACACCGTGTGCTTTCCATCTAACCATGGCGTCTCCTTATGTGTTATAAAAAACTGACTACCATTAGTATTAGGTCCAGAATTCGCCATTGACAAAATTCCAGGGCCTGAATGCGTTAATGACTCATCTATTTCATCAAAAAAGCGATGCCTTGGGCCTCCAGAACCATTGCCTTGAGGGTCTCCGCCTTGCACCATGAAATTTGCAATTACACGATGAAATAACAAACCGTCATAAAATGGCTCCGTATAATTTATAGAATCTTCTACTGTGAACTTCCCTTCCGCTAATCCAACAAAATTAGCAACTGTCATTGGTGCTTTTTCAAATTCTAATTGAATAAGAATCGTTCCTTTATTCGTTTCGAATTCGGCGTACATGCCTTTTTCTAATTTAACTTTTTTCTTCTTTTCTTTCTTCTCTGGTGGATTAGAAAAACTAGTTGTTGCTACAAATAATGCGATAAGTGTAAGTAATATCTTTGTCATAATTGATTTTTTGAAGTTCAAATGTATAGAATTATTGTCATATCACCATTAACAATTTTCTTGCCGTTTGTTAATTGATGTTATTTTTTAATGGTATCTAAAATTAATTTCTTTGGTCTGTACCCCAAAACATTTTGTTTCGAATTGTATCCAAGAAGTTGTTTTCTTCAAATTTAATCACATTAATCATGTAATCAGCTTTATGAATCGTTACATCTTCATTCTGCTTTATACTGTGAGAGAGTCCATCCAAGCTAATCAGATAAGAACGGCTTCGACCTTCAATCGTCAATTTTATTGGCATGTGATCAGGTATAACCATTGGTCTCATATTTAAATTATGCGGTGCAATAGGAGTAATAATATGTACTTGACAGCCGGGAGTCACAATTGGGCCGCCACAACTTAAATTATAAGCTGTTGAGCCAGATGGTGTCGAGAGAATTATTCCGTCTGCCCAATACGAATTCAAATACTTTCCTGCTAATGAAGCATGAACTTTAATCATTGACGCATTGTCTTTTTTCTGCAATGTTACCTCGTTCAATGCGAAATTATCTTCTCCAAACAAATTACGATCGGTTTCTACGCGAATTAAAGATCTTTTTTGATGTTCATATTTCTTTTGCTGCACTAGATTCATTGCTTTTTCTATTGCGTCTTTTGGCACAGTAGAAAGAAAACCAAGTCTACCCATATTAATTCCTAAAACAGGAACATTGGAATCTCGAACAAATTTCACGTTCTGAATAAATGTGCCATCTCCTCCCATGCTAAAGCTAAGGTCTATTCCCGTTTGAAAATCATGATGAGAAGAGAATTCATCGCACTGCTCTGAAATACCAATTTTCTTAACTAACTTTTCCTTAAGCTCAGAATGAAAGACCGGATTCCAACCAAATTCCTTGAGTTTCTTTAAAAATTCAAGGTAATAGGGTGCATTTTGCTTTGTTACTTTTTTTCCAAAAACGGCAACATTCATGGCTATAAATTTAAATAGTTCATTAAAGCATCATACCTGAATTGTAAGTCGGTATCATTTCCACTTTTTTGAAATGAAGCTTTAATCGTATAATCATATCGTTCGAAAGTTCGAATTATACTGTCTAACTCTATTTTATTGATTTTTAGAGTGACCTCAATAGTTGTAGAGTCTACTGATGACATAATATATGAACTTAAAATTTTCGCATCATTACTTTCTACAATTTGAGCAATTTCTACTAAAGAATAATCAGTATTGGCTATTTCAAGAACAAGAATTCCTCCGTTTTCTTTAATACTACCCGTATTTGCTATAACTGACATTAACAATTGCACATTCGTACAACCAAGATATTGTTCGTTTTCATCAAGAATTGGTATTACACTTAATTTCAATTCTGAAACTCTAGATAAAACTTGATAAATATGGTCTTTTGAGTCCACCGAAGGTCTTGGCAAATGTTGAAATAACTCATCGAGTGTTTTTTCAATTTCCATTTGATCCAAAATATTACTTTCAGACACCAGTCCAACATAGTTTCCATTTTTCAACACCACAAGATGAGAAACTTTAAACTCCTCCATCCAATTCAAGGCCTTTTCAGCAGTATCTGAATGCTTTAAAGGTGGAATCTCCTCATTAATTAATTTGTATGCTCTCATTGTAGTTGCTAATGTAGTGATAATCCTAATTATTTCAAGTTAATCCAATAAACTATTGATTTTACATCCTTTTTGTTCTTATTTTTGAGTCTTAAAACGTGGATGAAATGACAATGTTAAGCGTAAATATCAATAAAATAGCAACATTACGGAATGCTCGAGGTGAGAACACTCCAAATTTAGTGCAAGTTGCTATTGACTCTGAACGTTTTGGTGCTGATGGTATTACAATTCACCCAAGGCCAGATGAACGTCATATAACCGAAAAGGATGTCTATGAATTAGCCAAAGTAGTTACTACCGAATATAACATTGAAGGATTTCCTAACAGTCGTTTTATGAAGTTAGTATCAGACGTTAGACCTACTCAAGCGACTTTAGTTCCAGACGCACCAGGTGTTTTAACATCAAATGCAGGCTGGGAAATAAAAAAAAATGAGCCTCTCCTTACTGAGTTAGCGGTTGAACTAAAAGAATTAAGTATTCGCTCTTCAATATTTGTAGATACTAACTTAGATAATATTGAATATGCTGCAAAATGTGGTATTGATAGAATTGAGCTGTATTCTGGGCCTTACGCCGAAGAATTCAAATTAAATCCTAAAAAAGCGATTGAACGCTATCATTCCGCAGCTAAATTTGCTTGTGAAATTGGTTTAGAAATCAATGCCGGCCATGATTTAGACTTAACGAATCTAAGATATTTTAAAGAAAATATTGCTGGATTAAAAGAAGTTTCCATTGGACACGCGCTAATTTCGGACGCGCTTTATCTCGGCTTAGAGAATACAATACAGCTGTATAAAAAAGAGCTGATTTGATTTAATCTTTCATTTTACTGATTAACAAAGAAGTTGAAAAACCTTCAACTAATTCAATCGCTTTGACTTCTCCCCCATTTTTTTTAACGAAATCAGAACCAACAATATATTTTTTTGATTCATGGTTTATCTCGTCAGGGTCATAATCAGCTCCTTTCACCAAAACATCGGGTTTTAATTCTTGGATAATACTTAAAGGAGTCTCATCATCGAAAAAGACAATTGCATCAATAAACCCTAATGACGCCAGTACCAATGCCCTTGCATCATTGTTATTAATAGGTCGATTCTCTCCTTTTCCTTGTCTTTTTACCGAAGCATCTGTATTTAACGCTACAATCAATCGCTGACCTAAATCCGCCGCTTGGGCAAGATAAGTAACATGTCCTTTATGCAGAATATCAAAGCATCCATTCGTGAAAACAACCTTATCGCCTTTCAATTTCCAAATTGACATCTTTTGTTTTACAGCAAAACTGTCAACGATCTTATTCTCGATATAATTAATTCGTGATTCCATATTATTCTATTTCAGTTTCAACCTTATCTTGACGCTGAATTAACAGCAAAGACAATAGGCCTAAGGAAACAATTAATACTGTTTGAGCAACCCATAAAAAAATGCTAAATCCTGCAAAACTAATTCCATAAAGAAGGAGGACTGAATTAACCCATAATGGGTAAATCCCAATCCCTCCAGGCAATAACGCAATTGCTGTAGCGCCTACTAAAAAAGCACCAAATACACATCCGACCTCCATCATTGAAGTTTCTGGGAATGCCTGTGCAAATATCCAAATTGAACCTATATAACACGTCCAAATAAATACTGTATGACCAATAAATGCCCACTTCTTTTTCATCGCCCAAACTGACATCAGTCCTTCGTAGAAACCTTTAAGTTTTTCGTTGGTAAATTTTTTAAGCTTCGGATTCTTGAAGTAAAAAGCGAGTCCAATCAGCCCAAACAATACTGTAGCTCCAAGTATATACCAGAATAAATTAGACGATTCGCCAGTTTTGCCAGATTCTGTTATCGCATTAAATTTAACTGAATTCACTTGTAAAATTCCAGTAATAAAAAAGACAATACCAAGCATGATAACATCAATCAATCTTTCGATAACAATTGTTGCAAATCCTTTCTCAAATGGAACTTTTTCATAACTTGTTAACAGCCCCGCTCTCGCGAATTCGCCTGATCTAGGGACAGTAAAATTAATAATATAACCAGCCATTACTGCATGATACGTGTTTTTTAATTTAGGATTATAGCCCAAAGGAGCTAATAAAAATAACCAACGATATGCTCGACTTAAATGACTGAAGAAAGCGATTATTAACCCTAAAAATACCCAAAAATAATTTGCATCTATAAACGCATTTTTTGTCTGCTCAATTTGTGTCTCGTTCAAGCTTGAGAAAAAGTAAGCTGTCAGGTAGATACCAATTCCAATCGGTACAATAATCTTTAATATCTTAATTATAGAATTCTTCAAGGTTCACTTCTTTCTGTCAATTACAAACATACGGAATTGATTTAAGTAAGTTGAATATTATCAATTAATCGAACTCCTCCGCATATGCAAGCAATACATGCCTGAGTTTTCTCCACCCAATTGTCAATTGATTGTAAGCTCAAAGGGTCTACAATTTCAAAATATTCTAGCTCTAACGGAGAGCTCCCAATCATATTTTCAACAAGAAGTTTCAATTCAGCGATAGATGATTTTTCCGCCTCATTCTTCGCCGTTTGTAGTGCTTTATATATAACTGCCGCATCTTCCATTTGATCGGCTGACAATCTATAATTACGACTACTACTTGCTAAACCTGATGTTTCTCGCACAGTCTCAATACCAATTATTTCAACTGAAATGTTTTTATCCTTAACAAGCTTATTGATAACGGTTAATTGTTGAAAATCCTTCAGTCCAAACAGTGCATAATCGGGTAAAACAATCTCAAATAATCGATTGACAACCATAACAACTCCATCAAAATGCCCTGGACGAAATTCGCCCTCCATTGTTGTTGCTATTGGGCCAAGATCTAGCTTCATAGCTTCATAATTCTTTGGATAAATTTCACTGACCTCAGGATTAAAGACAATAACATCACCTTCCTTCCTCAAAAGTTCAAGATCTTTTTCGAGCATTTTTGGATACTTCTCTAAATCTTCTTCTTTATTAAACTGTTTTGGGTTAATAAAAATACTTACAACTACGAGGTCTGCAAGCTCAAATGCTCGTCGAACAAGTTCCATATGACCATGGTGTAATGCCCCCATTGTAGGAACGAGCGCAATCTTTTTGTTGTCGTTTCTAGCATGCAGAACTCTCTGCAATGAATCAACTTTTGTAAAAACACTAGGAATTGTCATTAACTACCACTATTTAAAGCAACAAAACTATCTGTTTTTGTTGAAATTTCACTTTTTTTTGTATATTTTTGTATTCGTTTTGACCAATAAACACTTATGGATAAGAAGAAAATATTATTTATCTCACAAGAGGTATCGCCATTTTTACCAAAATCAGAAGTCTGTCTAACCTCTAGAAATCTTGCGCAAGGAATACAAGAAGGAGGTAAAGAAATCCGGCTCTTTATGCCTCGTTTTGGTGTAATAAATGAGAGAAGACATCAATTGCACGAAGTAATTCGATTGTCAGGTATGAATCTTATTATCGATGATACTGACCACCCATTAATCATTAAAGTAGCTTCTATTTCTGCAGCAAGAATGCAGGTTTACTTCATTGATAATGAAGAATATTTCAAAAGAAAAAGCACAGTTGTTGATGATAAGGAGAAAGAACATCCAGATAATGATGAACGCTCTATGTTTTTCTGCCGCGGTGTTTTAGAAACGGTAAAGAAATTAGGATGGCAACCAGATGTAATCTACTGTAGTGGTTGGATGACAGCTTTAATGCCAATGTACCTTAAAAACATGTACAAAGACGACCCACACTTTGCAAGCACAAAAGTTGTTTACAATATGTTCAATGAAGGGTTTAACAATAATTGGGACGCTCGCTTTGGAGAAAAACTTAAATTTGATGGATTCAACGATGATATCATTAGCGAATTTGGAACACCTAATTTTGAGAGTCTTTCAAAAGCTGCTGTGAAATATGTTGACGGATTAAGCGTTGGCAGTGAAGAGTTAACTCCGGAATTAAGAGCAATTTTCGATGCTGCAAAGTGTGATAAAATTGATTACGTGGCTGAAGAGCATCAAGTAAAAGAAATTTCGGAATTTTTGGATAAAGTAATTGATACAGAAGTTCTCATATAATATGAAAAATAGTGAAACTGCAAATTGGCGGAAAAGACTTTTCTTTTCCGCTACTTTTTTGCTCAGCATTTTGGTTGTTTTTTCTTGTAAGAAAAAAGAAAACCCATTAGGAGAGAGTGTAATTAATCAAAATGGCGTATTAAGCTCTAGTGGAGTCGATACTTTTACCTTGGAAACATTTTCTTACTTCGATGACTCAGTAGTTTCAGACAATGCTCCCTTTGCTCTATTAGGTTCTTATAATGACCCTGTTTTTGGGACGTACAATGCAGAAGTATACACTCAAGTAAGACTTTCTGGAAATGCCCCAAATTTTGGCAATTTAGATAGTATCGTAATTGACTCTTTGATCTTAGGGTTAGAATATATTGGGTCTTACGGCGATGCTGGTATTCAAAATGTTGAGGTATATGAAATTGGTGAAGATCTATTTATTGACTCGACGTATTATTCTTTTGAAAGTAAAACACACGCAACAGGGACGGACTTAGTTGTTGCAGGCATGGGAGCTCTAAACTTTGATTTGGACGAAATTACGGTAATTGATCTAGATACTGTTGATACGCAATTGAGAATTCCGTTGGATACAAACTTAGCTTGGTCGTTAATTAATGAATCAGCAACAGGAAACGGGAATTTTTTAGATAATAATGCATTTGTCAATTATTTCAAAGGCTTACACATCTTAACAAATAATAGCTTTCAATCAAGTGGAACTGGAGGTGTTTTTTACTTCAATTTAACGGATCCACTGTCAAAATTGACCATTTATTATCGTTTTAATGGTGTGCCAAAAACCTTTGATTTTGTAATCAATTCGTCGGTTGCAGATTTTAATCATATCGACATCAACAATACGGCAACGCAGGTTGAAACAGTTATTAATGACACCATTTCTGGACAAAGTGAATTCTATTCTCAAGCTTTTGGAAGTCGCGCAGTGGTTCGATTTGATGGAATTAATAACATTCCAAAAACAGCTGTTATTCATTCAGCTACACTTGAATTACCTGTTAGTTTTCAAACAGGATCGAATTATACACCAGGCATCACACTTTCTGTGACAACAATACTAAATGATGGCACTTCGCAATTATTTAGTGTCAATGCTTTTGGTAATTATAGTGATTTCTCAAAAAAGTTTACTGTTGATTTAAGACAGTACATTCAGGCTGTTGTGAATGGAGATATTGAAAATACAGGTTTAATTTTCTCTCCAATCCTTCACAGCACATCGGCAGAGCGAATTATTTTCAATGGTTCTGAATCAAACAATAAAGATAAACCAAAATTGAGTATATTGTATACTGAATTTTAACAATTTTAATCTATTATGTGTGGAATTGTAGCTTACATAGGCCAACGCGAAGCGTATCCGATAATTATCAAGGGATTAAAACGTCTAGAATACCGAGGGTATGATAGCTCTGGAATTGCATTACTGTGCGAAGGAGAATTAAACCTCTACAAAAAACATGGAAAGGTTGCTAACCTAGAAGAATACACCATCGATAAAAACCGTAAAGGATCAATCGCAATAGGCCATACTCGTTGGGCTACTCATGGAGAACCTAATGATGTAAACTCGCATCCTCATGCATCTTCTAACGGAGAAATCGCAATGATTCACAATGGAATTATCGAGAACTATGAGCCGTTAAAGCGTGAACTCATCAATAAAGGATACAACTTTAAAAGTGATACGGATACGGAGGTTCTAACAATTCTATTAGAGGACATTAAAAAAAATTCAAATATACCATTAGCAGAGGCATTGCGCTTAGCTTTGCAACAAGTTGTAGGGGCTTATGCAATTGTAGTGATTTCTAAAAACAACCCAAGACAGTTAGTTGCGGCAAGAAAAAGTAGCCCCTTAGTTGTTGGAATAGGTAAAAATGGCGATTTCTTTTGCGCTTCTGATGCTACCCCAATAGTGGAATACACGAAGAAAGTAGTCTACCTTGAAGACGAAGAAATAGCTGTTCTTGATCTTGACGAAGGTTTAAAACTATATAGCATAGATGATGTTGCGAAAACCCCATATATTCAGGAACTAGAATTGCAGCTTGAGGCTTTAGAAAAAGGCGGATATGATCATTTCATGTTAAAGGAAATTCATGAACAACCACGTTCTATAACAGATTGTTTTAGAGGTCGCTTGAATGCTAAAAAAGCATGGGTTTCACTTGGTGGAATTAAGGAATATGAGCAGAAAATGATGAATGCCAATCGTATTATTATGATTGCATGTGGCACATCATGGCATGCTGGACTGGTCGGAGAGTATTTGTTCGAAGACTTGGCAAGAATTAATGTTGAAGTAGAGTATGCCAGTGAATTCCGTTACCGTAACCCAATTATAGATGAAAATGATATCGTTATTGCGATTTCTCAATCTGGAGAAACTGCAGATACTTTAGCTGCTCTTGAATTAGCAAAATCTAAAGGGGCTACTATTCTAGGAATTTGTAATGTTGTTGGGTCTTCAATTTCTCGAATTACAGATGCTGGCTCTTACACTCATGCTGGTCCTGAAATTGGTGTAGCTTCTACAAAAGCATTTACAGCACAAGTGACCGTGTTGACATTAATGGCACTTTCTCTTGCGAAGAAAAAAGGAACAATTAGCGACTCAAAGTTTAGAACTCTTCTCTCAGAATTAGAGGCTATTCCTCAAAAAGTTCAAGAAATTCTAGATAACAATGATAAGATTAAACTTATTGCAGCGAAATACAAAGATACTTCAAATGCTTTATATCTAGGCCGTGGAAGCTCATTCCCAGTTGCACTTGAGGGCGCATTGAAGCTAAAAGAGATTTCATACATCCACGCTGAAGGATATCCAGCTGCAGAAATGAAGCATGGCCCTATTGCTCTTATTGATGAAGAAATGCCTGTGTATGTCATCGCAACAAAAGGTCCTTCTTATGAGAAAGTTGTCAGTAATATTCAAGAAGTTAAAGCGAGAAAAGGAAAGATTATTGCGGTTGTAACGGAGGGAGATGATCAAGTAACTAAAATTGCTGATCACGTAATCGAAATTCCAGAAACAGATGAGAACCTAGTTCCTCTTTTAGCTACAATTCCATTTCAACTTTTATCGTACCATACTGCAGTTATTAGAGAATGTAATGTTGACCAGCCAAGAAATTTAGCAAAGTCAGTTACTGTAGAGTAAATGGAAGTTTCTATTCCCAGTAAGCAAAAAGATTTTTTTCAGAATGTTTTTGATGTTGTTCGTTTAATCCCATTGGGTAGAGTAACTTCTTATGGCGCTATCGCAAAATATTTAAGCTCCCCGAAATCAAGCAGAATGGTTGGCTGGGCAATGAATGCGTCTCATCGGTTTTCTGATGTTCCCGCACATAGAGTCGTTAACAGGAATGGTGATTTAACTGGGAAAATACATTTTTCTAGTCCTAATGAAATGGAAAAACTCCTTCTTCTAGAAGGAGTTTTAGTAAATAATAATCGAGTCCAAAATTTTAAAAAAATCTACTGGGACCCAACAATAGAATTAGAAATTTAATCATTAAATACCGTTGCTAAGAATAACTCTTCATTGCCAGAAACTTTGGCTAAAAAATTAATCTCATTTTGTATTTCGACTATTTTAGTTTCTCGATGATTATTAGTATTATAATTATCACTTACTTCAATAACCTTAAGTCGACTTACGAGTTGATGTCCTTCTACCAGTCTTTCTTCATATTCTGAAGTGCAGGAAGTAAAACCTCCCAAAACAACAAGTAATACAATTGCCATATAATATTGATTTAAATTTTTCATAATAGTAACTTTTTAATTTTCATTCTGTTCTTACTGAACACTGGCACTAATTTACTGCGACAAACGCCGCCTAACTCTAACTAACCTTCCTAACGATGGACTTCAGTTCCCGAATGATTTCTATTTAGTGTTTACTTAGACTCCTCCAACTTGGTATTAAATTGGATTATCGGTTATTAGGTTTAGTCGTAAGTAATGAAATCAGTTTTTATTCTTCCTAAAGTTCATTTGGTCGGACGTATCTTAATTCAAATCTTGTGCAAGAAAATTAAAGTATTAAAAATGAGGTGATTAAGTTGTTAGCAATAACTTATGTTGTCCCATTTTTAGAGCTATTTGTCATTATGGGAATGATTACTGTCGGCTATTACATCATCGGGGAACTATAACATACCTAAAAAACGCGAACTGTGATTATTATTCGTCATTTATATTACCTGGTTGAAACCAATACTAACATATAGTAAGTTCTCAAAGTACAATAGAGATTTTCATGACAAAAGATTTTTGATGAAAGGCCTTGGATAAATAATAAATTTAAACACTCTTTTAAATAATCTTGAAATAATAGCAGCATTTAACATCTCACAAATGAGGTATTCTTAAACTTCAACTATATTTGTTCCATGATATTCGTAACTGGCGGTACTGGTCTTCTTGGCAGTCATCTTTTAGTAGAGCTAACAAAAACAAATGATAGGGTGTGCGCTATTTACCGCTCAAATAAAAAGCGAATTCAATTGCGAAAAGTGTTTGAGTATTACTTCGATAGTTCTTGGCAACAACATTACGACAAAATCAAGTGGGTAAAGGGTGATATTATTGATATTCCATTTCTACAAGCAGTAATAAATGAAAACGATTTAATATACCATTGCGCAGCGCTAGTATCTTTCGACAGGAAAGATTTCAACTCGCTCAATAAAATTAATACTGAAGGTACTTCCAACATAGTGAATGTTTGTTTAGAAAAGAAGGTAAAGAAGCTTTGCTATGTTAGTTCAACAGCTGCAATTGGTGGTAGCGATTCGAAAATAATCACTGAAGAAAGCAAATGGAATAAAACTCCAACAACAACTGGGTATAGTGTTTCCAAGTATTCCGCCGAAAAAGAAGTTTGGCGAGGTATTGAGGAAGGATTGAATGCTGTGATGGTGAACCCATGTGTAATTCTTGGAGCTGGACATTGGGATGATAGTTCGCTCACTATTTTTCGAACATTAAAAAAAGGAATGAAGTTTTTCCCTAGTGGTTCAAATGCTATCGTTGACGCGCGTGATGTAACTAGCATCATGATTCAATTAATGAATTCAGACATACACTCCGAACGCTATTTGTGTATTGGCAACAATCAATCCTTCAAGCTTTTAATGGACAGTATTTCTAAAGGATTAAATGTAACACCACCTACTATAGCTGTTAATAGAACCTTGGTTACTAGTGTTAGGTATGTCTTGGCTTTCATTGCTTTTGTTCTCAGAAAAAGACCCTCAATCACAAAAGAATCAGTCAATAGTCTTTTTGGACATCGAAAATACAGCAGTGCTAAAATTCAGGCAGAATTAAATTTCTCGTTTAAAACTTTAGAGGAAACGATTGAAAACTCAATTAAAGGAAGAATTAACTAATTCAGCTTTTAAAAAAGGCGATCTCAATCAATTATAAAATTCAAAGTCTTTAAACCGAAGAATTATTAAAAAACCCGTACTCACTTGACGTGTTATAATTGAAGAAATCAATTTACTTTTACTATTGTAAACGATTTGAATATCGGTTGTGAATACGCCATTTTTATAAATGTGCTTTTCACTTAAGTTACCGAGTTCGTCGTATTTAAAAGTAAGCTCCTCCAAATAATCATCCGTTTTATTGGTTTTTTTTCGGATTGCGGACAACTTACCTTTTTCATTATATTCATAAAAATAAGTGTAAACATCGGAAGTCATTTTGATTCTTTCGATTCTTTCTACCAAATATCCCAAAGCATTGTAATTATAAAATTCATCCAAATAAGGCAAATCATAATTATTGAAGCGCGTACGTTTTATCTGATCACCATAATTAGTATAGACTAAACGTTCCTTATTAAAGGATAGAAATCGGCTCGTGCCAGACTCTTCATCGTATATTTCACGCATAAACTCTTCGACAACGACACGGTCTAGAGAGTCATGATCATACGAAACGACCTGAAAACCTTCCAAGTCTGTCTTTTTGTGTTCTATTAATCTAGATCCATCATCATACTTGTAAATATTCCAAATTGTATCTTTAGTTCCATCATCTGGACATGTTTCGAACGAAGAGATTAAATGCCCTTGTCGATCAAAATCATATACATACTTGTATTTTGTCGATTTCATCGTCTCTCCCTTCTTCTTATAGATGTAAAAGCCCGACAATTGTTTGAGGTTATTTCTTTGAACAAATTGCTCATTAAAGAAAGGTTTATCAGTAAAGGCGTTGCCTTCTCTATTATCTAAAACCTGAGAAAAAACTACGGGTGATAGCACTAAAAAAATATATCCAAATAATTTCACACCGTAAAGAAAACAAAAATGATACCTAATCTATTCTGACATCAGAATACTTATGAACGCTCGGTTTTTAGCAAAGCAACTTTGACTTATCTGATAGAGGTAACTAAGACAAATAGTCAAAAAAAACAGTTCGCTTCTTCATCTATATTCGTCAGACTTTCAATTCTCACAATTCAATCTTAATAAATAGTTTAGGATAGAGAGGACAGTCAATTTTTACTGATTATTTTTACATGTATTGAAGAAGATAAAACCATATACTATTGTTTTTTATATTGCTGGCGTTTTAGCACTACTGTTAACCTTAACAATATTAATTCCTGAAGGGAGATGGGATCTTGGTTGGACAAAGGTGAAATTCTTAAGTAAAGACGCTTTTTTACATCCCAAAGAACAAGAAAAGGCAGACATTACCGAGTTAATCGCTGTTATCGATACCACAATGGTTCTTGAAGACCTGGATTCTTTAATTCAACATCAAAACAATTCAAAGGGTGATGTTGGTGCTCCAAATGGAGGTGAAATTCGCGAAGAAGCTTCAACCGACTTATTAATGGAAGAAAGTGGTAAAACTAATTTACACGCATTTTTCAAAAAACTAAACGGTACGGCATTAAAACATGATAAAATTTCTATACTCCATTATGGTGATTCACAAATTGAAGGAGACAGAATGACCAATTATCTTCGTCAAAAAATTCAAACTCAATTTGGTGGATACGGTCCGGGGTTGATTCCTGCAACGGACGTATACAACACGTATACATTTAAACAAACATTCTCGGAGAATTTTGAGCGATTCACTGCTTTTGGTGGAAAGAAATTAGAAGATCGAAAATATGGAGCAATGGCTTCAGCTTCGCGATTCACACCAGTTTACATTTTAGATAGTTTATTCACCATAGATTCTTTGGTAGAGCAGATAGGATGGATAGAAATAGGCCCTTCGCCTTCGGCCTATTCGCGTGCTAAAACTTACAATAATATTAAAATGCACTACAACAGTTGTATTGCAATGACCATATTGAAAGTCTTTGAAGAAGGAGAGTTAATCCATGAAGAAGAATTGATTCAAGATGGAGCACAGCACACTGTCAAGCTTTCTTTTCAAGATACCCCCGGGAAGTTAAAATTTGAGTTCACTGGAAAAATTAGTCCTAATGTCTGTGCTTTTTCTCTCGAGGGCGATTATGGCGTGCAAGTTTCAAATATTGGTATGCGCGGTTCGAGTGGAACTGTATTTAGAGTGATTAATAATTCTACATTGAGATCAATGTTTGAAGAAACGAATGCGCAATTAGTTATCATGCAGTTTGGAGGGAATTCGGTTCCTTTTTTCAAAGATAGCACAGGAGTTACGGGTTATGCAAATTGGTTGAGGAGTCAAATGAATACTGTTCGACGCGCAATGCCCGGTTCAATGGTTATTGTTATTGGGCCTAGCGACATGTCAGAATTAACAGAAGGAATTCGTGAAACCTATACGTTTTTACCCTATTGTGTTGAAGAAATAAAAAGAGTAACACTCGAATCTGGAGGTGCCTTTTGGAATATGTACGCTGGAATGGGAGGAAAAAACTCAATGCCATCATGGGTTGAACAAGGATTAGCTGCAAATGATTACATTCATTTTAGTAATGGAGGAGCTAAATTTGCATCGCAGATGTTCTATGATGCTTTCATCGCAGAATTTGCAAAATGGAGAAATCAAAATAATTGAAAGTTATAGGTCTAATATCGATCTTAGTATTTTCATGGGTCAGTCATGCACAAAAAAAAGATTCATTGAGCAGTTATCATTTTCATAACTTCAGAGATATGGATACTTCATTGAGCTCCATATATCCCTTCTTAGATTACAGTAAAAATAATTTCACTTTCTATTCTAAAGAGAGTGACAATTTTAAAACCTTTTACGACAAGTTAATCAGCTTGATTTCGGAAAGAAAAGGGAAACTCAATATGTATCACATTGGCGGCTCTCACCTTCAGGCAGACATATACACGCATGACATTCGCACCTATTTGCAATCGAGATGGGAAGGCGTCACGGGAGAAAGAGGTTGGGTCTTCCCTTTCGATTTGGCAAAAACAAACAATCCTGGGAATTATGAATTCTCCTCTCCAAATAAATGGAAAGGACTTCGAAGCGTTGTCGATAAACCTAAAAAAATTGATTTCGATTATGGCCTTTTAGGATTTGCTGTTACTTGTCCGGACTCTTCAATAGTTATTAAATTTCGACATGACAGAACAACGGTAGCACCTTCGATTAAACATTTACGGATCTTTCATAATATTGGTGAATTTCCTTATTGGATCAGTTTTGGGAATCATGATTTATTGGTTTCTAAAACAACTCATGATTTAACGCTAGGATCAACAGACATATATTTCTCAGAGCCAATTGACACATTCAATGTTCAGTTTTGTAGAACAGAAGAAATTGTTCCGGAATTGGAGATTTATGGTTTTCTAATGATGAATGATGATCCTGGGATCTCCTACACAGCCATAGGAATAAATGGTGCTGGATTGTACACTTATATCGATAATATTCGTTTTGAAGAACAATTAAAAACATATCCACCTGATTTTTTCGCCTATTCAGTGGGCACTAATGATGGAAATGTTCCTTATAGCGATTTCAAGCCACAAGTTTATAAACGCAATCTTGAGAAGATGATGCAGATGGCATTAAGGGCAAACCCCGATTGTGCATTGCTATTGACAGTTCCCAATGACTCGTATTACAGAAGGCGCTATTTGAATAAAAATATCGCTAGAGAACGTGATGTTATTATTGAATTAGCAGAAGAGTACAATATGGCAGTTTGGGATTTATATGGATTAATGGGAGGTTTAGGGTCAAGTAAAATATGGAGAGATAATAAATTGATGCGTGGAGATATGATTCACTTCACATTTCAAGGTTATCATTTCAAGGCTGAATTATACGTTGATGCATTATTAAAATATATGGATCAATTTGAAGATCCAGAATTACTGCGCGCAAGGATATTAAACAAAACTGAAGAATAAGAATGTTAAATTTAGCTCTGTTTCTTAATTTAGAAGTTGGCGGTTTTTTCAATCGCTTTAGCACCATCTTTAGTGCAGAGATTGGAGATGGAAGTTCTCTCGTTTTTACTAAACTTGATTTCTGGTTATTCTTCTTGTTAGTGATGGTTGTGTTTTCTTTTTTACACAAAAAAAAGTTGGTTCGAAGCATTTTCCTAACCGTTGTCAGTTGTTTTTTCTTCTTCAAAACTTCAGGGTTATATGTGCTACTCTTGTTAATTAGTGTCGCAGTCAATTACTTTTTAGGGAAAAGAATTTATGTCGCCAGGAGTGAATTGAGAAGCAAGTGGATTATCGCTTTTTCCGCAATATTCAATTTATTAATACTGGGTTACTTTAAATACGCTTACTTTTTTACGGAATCTTTCAATGAAATGTTCCAAACGGACTATGAGTTAGTGAATCAATTTGCTTTGATGGGCAATGGTTTCTTTGGAAGCGGAACATTTGTCGAAAAGATATTATTACCCGTGGGTGTATCTTTCTTTACATTTCAGAACATCAGTTATGTCGTCGATATCTTCAGAAAAGAAATTAAGCCAGTGAAAAACTTTTTTGACTATACCTTCTTCGTTACATTTTTTCCTCAATTGGTCATGGGACCAATCGTTAGAGCTAGAGATTTTATACCTCAAATTTCCGAACCGTTTCATTTAACCAAGACTGAATTCAGCTGGTCAGTAATTCAAATTGTAAAAGGTCTTATTAAGAAAATTGTCATCGCTGATTTCTTGGTAGTCTATTTTATTGACAAAATTCTCTTTCCAGAAAGCTCAGTTTTTAGCGAACCCGGATTTACTTATGTCGTCGCAATGTGGGCTTACTCCATTCATATTTACGCGGACTTTTCTGGATACACCGATATTGCCATTGGACTTTCTCGATTAATGGGGTTTAAATTAAAACCAAACTTTAATTCTCCATACAAAGCCTTAAACGTCGCCGACTTTTGGAGAAGATGGCATATTTCATTGGGCTCTTGGTTGAGAGATTATTTATATATCCCACTTGGAGGGAATAGAACCGGAAGCCTTGGTTCCTATCTGGCCATATTAATCATCTTCACCTTCCTTATATTCATAACGCAGTGGTATGCATTGCTGTATGTCTATGGCATATTAACATTGCTATACATTATTGGGTATCTAACTATCAATAATTTCAAAAAATACGTTCACCGAGATTTAAACCTCATTATCACTATGGTTGTTGGTGGTTTATGGCATGGTGCGAGTGAGAATTTTGTTATTTGGGGAGCAATGAACGGTTGTGCTTTATTGGTCTACAAATACTGGAAAAGAATCAGTTTCTATGAAAAGAGTACAACTTGGCTCGCTACTTTTTGGAAGATCTTTCTTACGTTTAACTTTATCACCTTCACGAGAGTTTGGTTTAAGCTAGATGAAGTGAGAAAAGGACCATTCAATGAAACAGGTCTTGCCGATGCAGAAGCAGATGCATACCCTATTCAACTTTTAAAGCGCATCTGGTATAATTTTGATTTTAGTGTTGCTTATTTTTTAGATTTCATAGTGGTGTACCAAAATCCTTTAATCATTATGGTTTGTGGATTTATTGTTCACATGTTACCCAACAAAGTGAAAAAACTTTGGGAGAATGCCTATTCTGCAATGCCGATTTGGATGCAAGCAATTAGCGTTGGGATTATAATTATACTGATCTATCAAGCAATCGGAGCCGAACAGCCTCCGTTTGTGTATTTACAGTTTTAATCGTTGAACTATTTTTATCAATTGTGGCAGGATACCGAAATAAGGTTTTCGGAGAAAGCCTAAAATTCAAATTCCAACTGTACAGAAACGCTCTTCTTTTCTAATTCATTCTCCAAGTTTGTAATGGAAATACCTAAAAGACGAACACTACTTTTAGCAGCTTCTTGATAAATTAAACCTTTTACAATTGGAAAAAAATCCTTTTTAAGCTGAATGAACTCGTCTATTGTTTTACTTCTAGTTTGCTGAGTGAAATCAGTAAATTTAAGTTTTACAGTGACGGATCTACCTTTTATTTTATTCTTCAACAATCTCTTTTCGAGTTCATCTGCGATTTTATCGAGTTGCTCAATCATAAATTGTTCAGAGCTCAAATCTTTCGTGAAAGTTCGCTCCGCAGCGATTGATTTTCTTATCCTGTCAGTTTTCACCTCACTCGTTTGAATTCCACGAACAATGCTGTAAAAATGCACTCCAGATTTCCCGAAAAATTTGTTCAAGTAATCTTTTGAAAGTTCTTTGAGCTGCTTCCCTGTGAAGACTCCATGCGTGTTCATCTTTTTAGCCGTTACTTTCCCAACTCCATAGAATTTTTCTATTCTCAATTGTTCTAAAAATTCAATCACTTCTTCCGGTGGAATTGTTTTCTGTCCATTAGGCTTATTAATGTCAGAGGCAATTTTTGCAGTAAATTTATTGATAGAAATCCCTGCAGATGCGTTTAAACCAACTTCTGCTTTTATTCTATCTCGTATCTCCTTTGCAATGAGACTTGCTGATGGATTATTTTTTTTGTTCTCCGTTACGTCTAAATAAGCTTCATCTAAAGATAGGGGTTCTACCAAATCGGTATAATCGTAAAAAATTGCTCTAATTTGTTGAGATATTTCTTTGTATCGGTCAAATCGTCCCTTAACGAATATCAATTCCGGACATCTTCTTGCTGCCGTAACACTAGGCATGGCAGAATACACTCCAAATTTTCTTGCCTCATAACTGGCTGCAGCAACAACGCCTCTTTCTTTGCTTCCTCCTACAGCTAATGGCTTTCCTCTTAAATATGGATTGTCCATTTGTTCAACAGACGCATAAAATGCATCCATATCAATGTGGATAATTTTTCGAATTGGGATATCATTTTCCATTCAACCCTAAAAATAACGTTTATCGCTTTATTAAACTCTTTTGAGTTTAAAGAAGGTTGGGAATAAGACATGAATAATCGCATAAACTATCGTCAGTACGATTTTCCTAAACTTAATATATAAATTAATTATTCCAAACTGTTCTAACCAATTCAGCATGGATGAAGTCATCTCCACTGATTGTGTCATTCGAAGCTAATCCTCCCAAATATCCTAATGTAGCGCATTCTCCATTGATAACTTCTGATCCTAATTCTGAAAAACAGATTCCAGGGTTCAGTACAAATACACGCTGATTTAGGTAGCTGAACTCATTTACTGTAGCACTATCTCCACACACTTGTGTTCTCTCGAATACAACCATTTTCTCTTGTACACATTCTGGAATAAGGGGGGCATCTTTGCTGCAACCAACAAATACAAGTGCTGATAATGCAAGTAAGGCAATAATATTTCTCATCTTTCTATTTTTAGTTGTTATTTGCTCTGATCTATTTTTTTGACCATTGTCAAAATCGTAGCTAACGCAACAGTTTCTCCTGTTTCGTCATACATGTCGACTAAGAATTTCACAATCCCTTTAGCAATATCATCTTCATCCTTTTTTTCTTGATCTATTTTCTCTTTCACCGTAAAGCGAACACCAATTGTAGCGCCAGGATATACGGGTTTTGTAAATCTCGCTTCTTCTACTCCATAATTCAATAAAACTGGTCCTTTCTTTGGGTCAACGAATAAGCCCGCTGCTTTTGATAATAAGAAGTAACCATGAGCAACACGTTGTTCGAAAACGGTACCTTCCAAAGATGTAGCATCCATGTGAGCGTAAAAATTATCACCCGAAACATTCGCAAAATTAACGATGTCTGCGTCCGTTACTGTATGTTTATGTGTAAAAACTGTATCTCCTATATTTAATTCTTCAAAATGCTGTCTAAATACATGAGGGACTGCTTCCGGCATTTCTGCTCCTACTTGAAATTGTTCTGTAATTTTCGTAATTGTCGTTGGGTGACCTTGAATTGCAGTACGTTGCATGTAATGCATGACACCACGTTTTCCTCCCATTTCTTCACCTCCACCAGCACGACCAGGACCACCATGTGTCAATAATGGCATTGGAGAACCATGTCCTGTACTTTCTTTCGCACAATCTTTATTCAAAACAAGTATTCTACCGTGCATGCTCGCTGCATTGATTACAAATTCCTTTGCTTCATCATCATTTGGTGTAACGATAGATGAAACCAATGACCCTTTCCCCATTCTTGCCAACTCTATAGCATCGTCCATGTTTTTGTATGGCATAATGGTTGAAACTGGTCCAAATGCCTCTACATTATGAACGTCTGTATTAATATATGGCTGATCATTTCTAAACAAAATCGGAGCGAAAAAAGCTCCTTTATCCTTGTCTGCTCCTGTTACCTCAAATTCATCTAAATCTCCAAAAACTATATTTTGGGACTTGGCCAATAATTCAACACTTTCACGGACTCTTTCTACTTGAATTCTAGTTGCTAGTGCACCCATACGAACACCTTCTTGACTAGGGTCACCAATCACTGTCGTTTTCAAACGTGCAGCAATTCCATTCTGTACCTCTTCAATCAAATTTTCAGGAACAATAATTCTTCGAACAGCTGTACACTTTTGCCCTGCTTTTACCGTGATTTCCTTTACTGTTTCTTTAATGAAGAGTTTAAATTCTTCTGTATCGGGTGTTGCATGTTCTCCCAATATCGTTGCGTTCAATGAATCTGCTTCAAGGTTGAATGGAACACTCTCTTCCAATATTCGAGGCAATCCTTTGAGTAATTTTCCAGTTTTTGCGCTTCCTGTAAATGTAACAACATCCTCCGAGGTAACGTGATCAATAACACCACGACCAAGTCCACAAATCAATTGCAAAGAGCCTTCGGGTAATATTTTCGATGCGATAATATCGCGCACCATAACTTCTGTTAAAAAGCATGTATATTCAGAGGGCTTAACGATTGCTGGAACGCCGGCCATTAAATTCACTGCTATTTTCTCAAGCATTCCCCAGATTGGGAAGTTAAATGCGTTAATATGCACTGCAACTCCACGTTTAGGCACCATTATGTGATGGCCAATAAATGTTCCTTCTTTTGACATTGGAGCAGCTACTCCATCGACGTTATATGGTAAATCAGGAAACTGTCTTCTTAAAGATGCATTTGCAAATAAATTCCCTATTCCACCTTCAATATCTATCCATGAATCTACTTTTGTAGCTCCTGTCCATGCACTAACCTCGTAATATTTTCTTTTTTTATCAAGCAAATGAAAAGCCAATGCTTTTAGCATTCTCCCCCTTTCTTGAAAAGTCATTTTACGTAATTTATCTCCACCTGTTCTTCTCCCATAATCAAGAATAGCCTCATAATTAAGACCTGCACTTGATACTTCTCCAATTTTATCTCCACTAATTGCATTGAATAAATCTAGTTCACTTTCACCTCCATCTATCCAATGACCTTGAACATAATTTTGATATCGTTTCATTATTTCCTAATTTTATTATCGCAAGATAACGATTATTCCATGACCACTGAAAAAGAGGATGTAAACATGTTTCATGCTCCATTAATTGCAGAACTAATAAATGATGATATCATCTATCGTATTTATGAAAATCGAATTTATCATGTAATCGTTCCTCCACACATTACTATTGATATGAACTTCGTGAATGTTGGCTATGCATTTATAGAAAAACATGGCGGCGGAAGATTTTATAACATTTATCAGTTTTCCTCTTTTTCAGACATTGAACCAGAAATCAGAAGCTGGGCAACGAATGAAAACGGAAACAGAAATACCCATTCAGACGCTTTAGTAATTGCTTCTTTGCCACAAAAAATATTAGTTGATTTTTACTTGAAGTTTAATCGCCCGAAGCAGCCAACAGGAGTTTTCTATTCTTTGGAAAAAGCAATAGCTTGGACAATAAAAAAAATTGAAGACTAGACGACTAATTTGAATTCATCAGCGTTTTGCTTGATCCAATCCAATGTTTCGTAAATTTCTGCTAAATCAAAAGAAGTCACCAACTTCATTCTGTATTCCTTAAAATGGGATATTCCTTTAAAGTAATTGGTGTAGTGACGTTTCATTTCAGCGACTCCTAATGTTTCACCTTTCCATTTCACACTCATTTCAACATGCTCTAAACATGCATCAACGCGATCAGAGATGCTTGGTTTAGGCAAAATTTTACCCGTCGCAACGAAATGTTTTATCTCGTTGAATATCCATGGATTTCCAATGCTTGCACGGCCAACCATTACACCGTCTACGTTGTATTTAACCTTGTATTCAAGCGCTTTTTGAGGCGTATCAATGTCGCCATTACCAAATACGGGGATTTTAATTCGTGGATTATCCTTCACCGCAGCGATTAAGCTCCAATCAGCTTCTCCCTTGTACATTTGTTTCCGTGTTCTACCATGAATTGAAATTGCTTCAATACCAACGTCCTGAAGTCTTTCTGCTACTTCAACAATGTATTTTGAGTCTTCGTCCCAACCTAATCGGGTTTTGACAGTAACTGGTAATTTTGTGGATTTTACAATTTCCCTGGTCATTTTAACCATTTTTGGAATGTCTTGGAGGATTCCTGCGCCTGCGCCTTTACATGCCACTTTTTTTACTGGACAACCATAGTTGATATCAATAATATCAGGATTGGCTTGCTCTGTTAATTCAGTAGCACGCTTCATGCTTTCAATATCGTAACCAAAAATTTGGATCCCAATTGGGCGTTCATATTCAAAAATATCAAGTTTTTGAACACTTTTTGCAGCATCACGAATTAGGCCTTCTGACGATATAAATTCTGTGTACATCAAATCAGCGCCATACCTTTTACAAAGCGCTCGAAAAGGAGGATCACTCACATCTTCCATTGGTGCGAGAAGCAATGGGAAGTCACCTAATTCTATGTCACGTATTTTTGCCATGGTGCAAAGATAAGACGATTTAGGGATAAAAAAATAAGGGAGTGAAAAATTGATTGGTCATAACGGATTTTCTAAAAAAGAGTGAAAAGCAGCTGTTTTTCGTAAAAAATGATTGATTTTTGCGGTTTTACAGCTCTTTTTATAAGAAAATCGATGATTCTTGGAAAATGAAAGGCTGCTAAAACTCTTCTAAAATTCATTAACATCTCTTTTCTTAAGTCACTATCGTGGATAGAATACAAGCACAAATGAAATCAAAAAGGGTAAATTAATCTTTCTTCACAGGGCGTTTATCTTCTCTAACACCTCTTTTGTGAATAATTAAACCATTCAAAAAGTTACGGAGAATTTGATCTTGACATTCCATGTATTTCGGATGATCTTCATTTCTAAAGAAAGCTCCAAGTTCACTTTTACTAATTCTAAAGTCAACGAGTTTCAATACCTCTACAATATCATCGTCCCGCATTTTTAATGCTACTCTTAACTTCTTTAATATGTCGTTGTTTGTTAATGCCATAATTTTCTATTCAATAATAAAATCTTCATTCTCTTCTTTTTCCTTTTTTGCTTGCTGCTTCATTTTCTCAAGCCATCTGGTCATTTTCGTGTCTCGTTTCGGTTCCTTATTTTCAATAATTGTGTCAATCGATTTTAATGGATCAAATTCAATTATTAATTCTTCTTTCGGAACAACTTCTTTAATGTATTGTTTAACAGTTGTGTCATTCTTAAACAATCCAAATTCTGATTTTAGAATTGACTTCGCATTTTTCTTTTCTTCGGCTCTATTTTCTTTCGCTTGTTCTTTCCGTGATTCTTTATCCCATTCAATTGTTGGACTGTCTAGTTCACCATACATTCTTAAGTAAACTCTTAAACCTGAGTCATCATCAATTATTTCTCCAAATTCACTTTCTTGTTTTTTCTTCAAATCTCTAAATCTAAAACCAAAACGGTAATCAATCACATTTTCGAAGGTATGTTTACCTGAGACCTCTAAACTAAGCGCATTTGAATTGATTGACATATTCGGAATGGTCAAAACTCCTCGCTGAATAATAATTGTGTTTTTTAGCTGATCGAAGCGAAGGTCACTTAACTTGCGACTAAACAATGTAATATTTTCTTTTCCTAAAACAGACTTCATTCGGGTGTCACTTAAGCTTGAGATAATCTCATTGAATGCTTGCACATTTTTTAGTCGGCCGTTGTCAATTTGTAAATCAATTGTAGATCGAATTGCATTTGAAATAATTCCTGAGCGTAGGTCAAAAGGTGCTTCAAACGAGACATTTGCCTGAGCAACTCCTTCGATGTTATCACTTGTTATAACCTCTTGCTTAAAATCATCCCATTCTCTAAACAGCTTCGTAAAGTTGATATTTTTAGAGACTAAATGACTTGTCACATAAAAAATTTCTGGAGAAGTTTCTTCTATTCTCAATGAACCTAAAACATCAGCTCCACCATTTACCAAGGAAACTCTAGGGAAATTAATTGTTCGTCCGATAATGGTCATGTTGCCTCGGATACTTTCAAATAGATGTTCTTCATAATTCAAAGCTTTCACATCTAAGTAAACTTTCCCATTAATGTTAGCTGGAATTATAAAAGCTCGTTCCCTTTTAATCTTAGCTTGTTTTGTATCCGAACCTAAGTCTTGCATGTTTATTCGATTACTTCTAATTTCTAAGTTTGCATTTAGGTTTCCTTTTCCACTAAAATAATCGACAATTTCTTTGAATACTCCATTAATTTCAAAGTCCGATGTTCCTATTTTCATCGAAACATTGTCGAAGCCTGCTTCATTGTTTCGGAGGTAAACTTTCCCATTAACGGAAGAGAATACACGCTTATCATCGATCATTTGGGCATTGATGCCGTTCAGTTTTACTGTTCCTTCGCATTTATCTATGACAAAATTAAATGTGCCATCTCCTTTGGGTTTCCCTTGTACAAGAAAATTAGAATGAACATTAACTGTTCCCGAGAGATTATCAACGTTAGGAATAGAAAATAACGCATGTATAACCGATAGATCAAGTAATCCATCTGCATTACCATCAAACACAGGGTTATTAAACTTCGTCAATGTCAAATTACCTCGAAACGGCCCTCCTTTAGTATGAAACGAAATGTTTTTCAAGATCAAGCGCTCATTTTTTGGACCTTTTAGATTGGAATAATTGCCCTCAAGTTTAATTTTATTCAACGAAATTTTTGACGATGGAATTCTTAAGTTTCCGCTTTTCAAACCAAAAGAACAATCGATAAGAACAGGATAATTTCTCTTTTCTGGACTTTTTATATTCAAATCAAACAAAAGCACACCTTGTCCCTCAAACTTTTTTACCGCTCCTGTTCCGTTGACCGATAACTTATTTGCAACATCTCTAATATTTAAGTTCTTTGCGTTTAAATTAAAGTCAAAATCTCCTTTTACTACTTCACCACTAAAATTAAAGGGCAATTCAGAAATATAAATAATCGATCCAGGTATACTTACGGTACTTGAATCCGTATTTACCTGAACAGAAATAGTCAATTGCGCTGGTTGGTTCGAGACTAAAGTAACCTCACCACTCTTCGCTTCAATAATTTGAAGATCAGCACTCGCCTTTGTTGTAAACACTTTTGCGCTCAGTTCTCCTTCAAGCCTCATCTCGTTGATTAAAGTACTGTATGTTTGATTTGTTTTATGATTTATATATGAATAAGTAAATGACGTAAAATCGACAGATTCTAAATTCAAATCAAATGCTTCAGATTTTGTAGAGTCAGTCTGCTCTTTAAGGATATCATAATTAATTAATCCGTCTTCACTGACTTTCATTTTAAAAGTCCCTTTGTTAATTTCTATAGATTCGACAGTATAATTCTCTTGCCATAAATTCATAGGATTGAACTTGAAACGAATTTTCTCTGAATATAATAAAGTGTCTAATTCCGTTGAAGATTCATAGCTGTCTTGAATGAAAACATGATCAAAGTCAACGGAAAGATTTGGAAAAGAACCCCAAAATGCTAAATCAACATTGCTAACTTCTACCTTTGCTTTCATGTGTTTGTTGACTTCACCAATAACAGCATTACAAATATCGTCTTTGTATAGGTAGAGCAAAAGGCTGATGAGAAAAAATAAAACCACAAGGATGCTAACCATCCATTTAAGTGCTTTAATAATTCTTCTCTTCCACATCTTACAAAATTATTCAATTTAGGACTTTATATAAGTCATTCCTCTTTACTTATTAACGAAGTTATGTGGGGTTTTGTTACTTAAGAGCGGCTTGAAATTAAAAGGTTTTTGCCAAAAAAGGTGAAATCCCATAAAATAATTTAACTCTTCACGACAAAATTCAAAGATTACAGCGGAGTTAAATCATAAGTTTATCTTATCTTTGCGGTCAGTTTTAAAACAAAAAAATGAGCTTATTAACAGTAGGGTCAGTTGCATTTGATGCAATTGAAACACCATTTGGAAAAACGGATAAAATAATTGGTGGAGCAGGCACTTATATCGCTTTAGCTGCATCTTTTTATGGTATTGATCAAAAAATTATTTCTGTTGTTGGAGAAGATTTTCCAAAGGCAATGCTGGATCAATTAGAATCTAGAAAAGTCAACATTGAAGGATTACAAATAAAGCAAGGAGAAAAAACATTTTTCTGGTCTGGAAAATATCACAATGACATGAACTCGCGTGATACTCTGGTTACGGAATTGAATGTTTTGGAGAATTTTGATCCAATAGTTCCTGAAAGTTATCAAAATGCCGATTTTCTAATGCTTGGGAATTTAAGTCCGCAAGTACAAAGCACGGTCATTGAACGCATGAAAAACCGTCCTAAGTTAATTGCCATGGATACCATGAATTTTTGGATGGATATTGCTATGGATGATTTGAAAAAGACGATTTCTATGGTTGACTTGTTAATCATCAATGATGAAGAAGCACGACAATTATCAGGAGAATATTCACTTGTGAAGGCTTCTAAGATTATCCGTAACATGGGACCAAAATTCCTTATCATTAAGAAAGGTGAACACGGCGCATTACTATTTCATGGAGAAAAATTATTTTACGCTCCTGCATTGCCATTAGAAGAGGTTTTCGATCCAACTGGAGCCGGAGATACTTTTGCTGGCGGTTTTATGGGCTACTTGGCAAGCACGAATGATATCTCTTTTGACAATATGAAAAGAGCAATCATCAATGGTTCTGCATTGGCTTCATTCTGTTGCGAAAAATTTGGAACAGAAAGATTAACAATGATTACAGAACAAGATCTTACTAAACGTATTGAAGAATTTGTTTCTTTAGCGAATTTTGACATTGTCACTTCGACAAGCTCAACGCAAAGACAAACAGTAAGTTAAATATACCATCATGGAAGAATTGAATTTTTTAGAAAGAATACAAAAATTCGCTGACAGTGATGCGATTTTAAAAGAAGGCAGAGATGTAAATGAGCTTCGTGCAAAATTTGACGATTACATTCTAGAAGCAGAAAGAAAAATTCAAGTTCAAGAGTTAGAAGAGAAAGAAAATTCAGAAGAAGTTGATTCAAGTATTTTGAAGAAAAAAACGGAAGAACTAGTGCAACTCAAAGACGGCTTCTATGAAATTTACAGTGTCTACAAGGAGAAGAAAAAACTACTCGTAGATGCTAAAAATAATTCTGAATCTGAGAATTTAAGTAAGAAAACTGCGTTGATAAAACGATTACAAGAAGTTGTTACAACTGAAGAAAACATTGGTTCTGCATTTGGCTCTTTGAAAGAAATCCAAGAGTCTTGGAAGGAAATTGGTGACATTCCTCGTGACAAACGTAATGATATACAGTCTGAATTTTCTCGATTAATCGAAGACTTTTTCTACAACATTAAAATATACAAGGATCTTAAAGATCACGATTTTCATAGAAACGCTCAACTAAAGACAGCACTTATTGAAGAGTTGAAAAAGTTGAATGAGATGAAGTCAATTAAAGAAGTGGAAACACAACTGAAAAAACTTCAAAATGATTGGAATGACATTGGTCCAGTACCAAATGAACAGTGGGAAACTTTAAAAGAAGGTTATTGGACTGAGGTTCGGTCAGTATACAACAAAGTCAATCGTTTCTATGATGACCGACGTGTGAAAATGCTGGAGAACCTAGAAGTTAAAAAGGCCCTCCTTGAAGAAGTCATCATTTTATCTGCAAAAAGAGAAGACTTAAAAGGCGCGAAAGAATGGGATGCCGTTACCAAAGATGTCCTTGCCATTCAAGCGAAATGGAAGACAGTTGGTTTTGGTCCGAAGAAAGAAAACGATGTCATTTGGAAAAAATTTAGAGCACAGTGTGATGATTTTTTCAATGCTAAAAAAGAATTCTTCGGTGAGATTCAAGAAGTCTATAACGCACTTGCTGAGAAAAAGAAGGCACTTATTGAAAAAGTAAAAGCGCTCAAGAATTCTACAGAATGGAAAGATACTGCAGCAAAGTTGAAGCAATTCCAATCTCAATGGAAATTAATTGGACATTCGGGTGTTAAGCATGAACAAAAACTATGGAAAGAATTTCGTGGTGCTTGTGATGCTTTTTTCAATTCTAGACAGAATCATTTCGATGAAAAAGATGCGCAGAACGAGGCTAATTTAGTTTTAAAACAAGCCGTTCTTGCAAAAATTGAAAAGTACACGCCTTCTGAAGATAAAAAAGTGGTCATTGCAGAATTGAAAGAGCTTTCTAAGGCGTTTAATGCAATAGGACATGTTCCGATTAAACAAAAAGATGAGATTTTCACTGCATATAAAAAATTAATGGACGCACATTATAAGTCTATTAAGCTAGAAGCAGCAGAGCAAGAGCAAATATTATTTGAAGCGAAAATAGATTTATTAAAAGGTAATTCTAATTCATTTAAACATTTTGATGATCTTAAATTTGACTTAAGAAAATCAATAGACATTCACAACAAAGAAATCACACAATTAGAAAACAATCTTGGTTTCTTTGCTAATAGTAAAGGTGCTGACTCCTTAAAAAAAGGAGTTGAAGATAAAGTTCGTGTTATCAAACAAAAGGTTGAAACAATAAAACAACAGTTAAAGATGATTCCAAATGAATAAATTCATTAATGTAGTTCTTCTTTTTGTTCTTTTCCCAACAATGCTGCTCACGGTTTTTGTAGGTTTTGATTTACCATTGAACTTTCTTAAAACGACAGGTCAATTTTTGCCTTATAAGTTTGAAGTTTTCTTGGGTATAGGGATTTTTATATTAATCTTATTACTCCGTCGTACTGTTCGAAGGTGGATGGGAATTAAAATCGTTACTAAAACAAAAAAATTCAAATGGAATGCTGCCGTAAGCTCTGCACGGAAGAAACGAGTGGTGACCTATCTTTCATTAGAAGCGGTCATTATGCTTTTTCTTGGAACCGCGCTCTATTCAGTTACCAATGATGCTTGGGCTCCTGCCGCAGCATTTTTATTCGGCACAATCGATAGTCTTCTATTTATTATTATCGGTCTATCAAAAAATGCATTTCGCGTAGGGATTTCTTCGAAAGCACTAATAGTTGCTGATAGAGAAGTGACACTTTTATATTTTACGGGGTTGAGAAAAGTTAGCACACATCAGCAAACTGTTTATTTTGATTACATAAAAGACTTACAACTTTCCTTCCCTATAGATTGTGTACAGGAAGAAAATCAAGTAGAATTTTTTGAAATTTTGGAAGCTCAATTTGACCCGGAAAGAGTTTATTTCACAAAGAAAAAGTAAGCCCAGCTAATTTTTAAGAGTTATCATTCTTCCTCCCGCTTAATCCAACTGTCCTTTCACTATTTGACATCAAGCCAATAATTTCGTATTTTTCGGTATGGTAAAAATTAGTCGTCGGAACTTTGTTCCTATGTTAGGAACGGCACTCATAGGTGCTTCGTGTTTATCTGTCCAAAACAATACTATTCCTATTCATTCTAGTATTCTCCCTAAGCGTTTACAAAAAGGAGATACAATTGGTATCTGCGCTCCAGCTGGAGGAATTAAGAATGAAGCTGAGCTTAAGGAGTTTCAAGATGTACTGGCTCGAATGGGTTTTAAAACTAAATTTAGTGAAAATTGCACGAACAAATTCGGCTATTTTTCTGGAACAGATGAAGAAAGAGCTGCTGATTTCATGGCGCTTATTCATGACAATGAAGTTGATGCCATTTTTTTTCTTCGTGGTGGCTGGGGTTGTGCTAGAATTTTAGCTTATCTCGACTTTGAAGTCATTAAAAACAACCCTAAAGTCATCATGGGTTTTAGTGATATCACAACCTTGTTGAATGCTATCACTGTAAAAACTGGACTAGTTACATTTCATGGCCCGGGAGGAAATTCTACTTGGAATGACTACTCAATCAACTCTATTCAGCAATTAATCGTTCATGCAGAATTAGTTACTTATAAAAATAACGCGTCGGATAGTCCAACCGTTACCTATTCACCTGGTTCAGCCAAAGGAGAATTATATGGTGGGAACTTAACCGTTATTTGCAGCTTAATTGGCTCGGATTATCTCCCGAATTGGGAAGGTAAAATTCTCTTTCTTGAAGACGTCATGGAAGAACCGTACAGTATCGATAGAATGTTAACTCAACTCAAACTTTCGGGTGTTTTAGATCAAGTTAACGGAGTAGTATTGGGTAGTTTTAGAAAATGTATTGCTGAAGATCCTGAGCATTCATTCACGTTGGAAGAAGTATTTGAGCAACATTTCACTGATATAAGTATTCCCGTATTCTCCGGATTACAATTCGGTCATACACTTAATAAAATGACTTTCCCCGTTGGAATTAAGGTGGAGATGAGCACAGATAATAAAACCCTCTCAATGTTAGCTCCGAGTGTTTTTTAGTTCTTAAAACTTATACGATTGAACACGTATTTCATTTTTCAAATTATGTTTTGCATCTTCTAATTTCATAATCGGAACATATCTTCCACCGCCTAAAGTAGCAGATTCTTCCATCTCTAATTTATCCCCCGTTTTATTTCTAATTCCAACAACCGACATCGTAATGCCTTTCTTAAGGTATTTTTTTATGTATCTTTTATAATCATCTGAATTTCTGTTAAAAGCTCCATCCGTTATTAAGATAACATGATTCGTTCCGTTCGAAATTTTAGATTTTAGTGCTGTTTTATACCCTAACTTAATGCCTGAACCACCAGCAGTATATCCGTATGCTTTTAATTCTTCAATTTCATTTTTTATTTTTTCTTTCTCGGACCCAGATGTCGGTTTAAGAATTACCCTCGAATCATTCGCATACGTAACAATGCTAAATTTATCTTGTGGTCGCAACATGTCTGTTAGCTGCATCAATGAATACTTCATCAATTCAATTTTGTCTACCTGTTTCATTGATGAAGAAACATCGAGTATAAAGACAACATTCACTGGGTTAAAGTATTCTTCATCAAAATTGTTCCGGTCTAAATCTGTTAATAGTACTGGCACATTCGTTTCAATAGTGGTTATTGGAGGTGCTTCTTCTATATTGGGTTCATCGGTTTCTATTTCAATAATTATCTTTGGTTCTGGCTCTATAACAACCAAAGTAGTTGAATCAATTAATACTGGAGGAGCTTCAACAATAGTTCTATCCCTTTCCAGCTCAATCAATACGTGGTTGCGACGGAAATTAACATATTGCCCTTTTTCTGAAGAATAATACCCCTCGTGTTCAGCAAAGAAATAACTCAAACCAAGTGTCGCATCTTCCTTTATTATTCCCTTTCTATTCGTTGTATTTTCCCAAATAGCTCTGCCATTTTGAATCATGGTTACATTTGAGTTACTTAATTCTTCACGTGAATCTTTATCGATGGTCACTACAGTTAAATCAAAATCATTGGGATTACCTCCCCCAGGTCGATCTGAAAATGTAGGACATGCCGTAAATGAATTTGAATTATCCATCTCCAAGTCTCTTAGGTTTCCTGACAATTTAATTTTAGTCGCTTCTCCTTTGTCACTTGTAAAAACATCAATCAAATAAGTAAAACGTCCCTTTTCTTTTGGATTAATCTGAAATCTCAATACAGTGGAACTGTCCTTCGGGATAATTTGATTTGAAATAATGTAGGCTACTTCACGTGGTTTTTTAACACTAAGTACCCATGCCTCTTTCTCCCCTTTATTGGTCAACACAATATCTATATAGCGCAAATCATATGATTCTAAATCTCCAAAATAATGTTTTGTAGAATTAAACGCAACTTGTGTATTTCCTAAGTACGGGAATAAGAAAAGAATGAATAATATGTGAATTGTGCGCATTTCCAAATCTACTATAAAAACGTTGCAAACAGTTTTTTGTTACACGAGATTTCTTAATTATGATGATGTATGAGAATAAACATTGTATCTATTTTTCTTTTAACTTTAGTCGCAAATTCTAAATCATTAGATGGTCAACTACATTTTGAAGCTTTTGCGTGTAAAACAATGGTACAAGAATATTTTAATTCTTATACCTGCATTTTTCGCCGCAATTGTATGGAATGAAAAGCTTGCTCTGAAATTACTTTTGGGGTTTATTGCTTTTTCGCTGCTTGCTTCAGCCGTCTACTTAATCAATGATTTAAAGGATAAAAAATCTGACATAAAACATCCTACGAAAAGAAATCGATTGATTGCTTCCAACAAGTTATCGAAGAAGAACGCGATTGTGAGCATAGTCATCCTTCTCTTTATCTCTCTTTCAACTTTACTATTTATCGATTGTGAGGTATTTATTTATGCCTTATTCTATTTATTTTTAAACCTAAGTTATTCATTCTACCTGAAGAAAATTCCAGTAATTGATATCCTTATTTTAATTATGGGTTATCCGATTCGGATATTAATTGGCGCTGAAATAACAACTGTAACTATTTCTCTTTGGTTGTATATACTTGTGGTAAGTATAGCCCTGTATATTCTTCTAATCAAGAGGAGAAGTGATGTCTTATTAAACGACAACTCTTCCAAGTTGTCGTTTTATAACCAAATGAATTTAAAGCGGGTTCTGAATATTCTATTAGCTGCCATTTTGATTACTTATATAAGTTATGTTCTTATAATTTATATTAATCATGATAACTTTTTTCTTGCAATGGCAACAATACCTTTCTCATTAATAGCCGCTTTTTTATTTCACCGTGACATGTTAGAACATCCTCACCAAGATCCTCTTTCTATTCTTTCAAAAGACTTCATTTTTGTAGGAGTATGTTTAATTTGGGTACTGCTTTTTGGATTTACTTTATATTTGTAAGACATGTCAATCTCAAACTGGAATAAAATACCATCAGTAAAGAATGCTCGATTAATTCCCTTTTCTTCAGAGGTGGAATATAAAGAAAGTACATGTATCCGAGGAAATGGCAGAAGCTATGGCGACGCATCTTTAAATGCCAGAATTATTTCAATGATAAATTGCAAAGAAGTTCTTGATTTAAAAGACGATATACTTCATGTGAGTTCAGGCTTTACTTTAGGAGAAGTTTTACAAATTGTTTTAAAACAAGACTTCCTTTTTCCGGTCATCACAGGTACTCAGTTTGTTACAATTGGAGGTATGATTGGATGTGATGTGCACGGAAAAAATCACAAAAGAAATGGAACAATTGGTTCTTGGGTAGAAGAGATTGAACTTAAAATTCCTTCTGGCGAAGTGGTGTTTTGTTCTGAGCTAAAAAATAAAGAATTATTTCGAGCAACAATTGGAGGCTTGGGCTTGACAGGAGCGATTCTCTCCGCCAAAATTAAACTTGAAAAACTAAAATCCAAAGGCATTTCTCAAGATGTCACAGAATATAAAAGTATTGAAGAATTATTAACCGGCATCAAAGAATCAACCTCACCGTATAAAGTTGCATGGTTGGATTTAGCGAGAAAAAACAGCACTTATTTTCTTTTATCAGGAGACTTTAATGCAAAATCAAAAAATGTCAATTTTAAAGCAGCAAACGGGAAAATTTCTATCCCAAACATTGGTGTTTCGTATTTGAATAAAATTTCGATGGGTTTATACAATAGACTTTACACAAGGCGTTTAAGAAAGGAAAAAGACGCTCAAGTAAGTTTTTCTGAGTTTTTTTTCCCTTTGGATAAAATGAAAAACTGGAACAATGTCTATGGCAGCAAAGGATTTTATCAGTATCAATTCATTCTTCCTGAAAAAATTGGCGCAGAAGGAATGAAAATCATTATAGATAAAATCCGAGCTAGTAAGTTTACCTCCTACTTATCAACTTTGAAATACTACGGAGAGGTAGAATCTCCTGGAATCATTTCTTTTCCTATAGAAGGATATTCTTTAACAGTAGACTTTAAGAATAAACCCGGAATCGTATCATTTTTACGTGAATTAGATCAGCTCGTAATCCAATTTGGAGGAAGAGTGTATCTTGCTAAAGATGCCATTTTGACCGCGGAGAATTTTAGAAAAATGTATTCAACTGTTGATGAATATAAAAGTGTAATCAAATCAGTAAATTCGGGGAAAATAAATTCTTTAATGTCTAATAGACTTAAACTTGTTGACGCATGAAAAAAGTACTAATCATAGGAGCCAATTCAGACATTGGTCAAGCATGTGCCGAAGAATTTCTCAAAAAGAGTCATCAAGTAACGTTAGCGGCTCATCATCCTGAAAAAATCAAAATAGAGAATTGCAAAACACTATTATTTGATGTGCAAACTTCGGCTTTGGATTCGCTTGGGAATGATTATGATATTGTACTTTATATCGCTGGTAAAATGTATGACAATGAAGCAACGCTATTCGGAGAAGAAAAGAAGAGCGTTATGGAAGTGAATTACAATGCTCCGGTTAGAATTCTATCCTACTTTGCCGAAGTTTTCGAGAAGAAAGGAGGAGGAACAATTGCAGGAGTGACATCTGTGGCGGCAGTAAGAGGAAAAAGCTCAACGGTAGTTTATGGAAGTGCCAAAGCTGGATTTGACAATTTTTTAGGTGGACTAAGGTCTTTTGTATATCCAACAGTTAGGGTTGTTAGTTTTCGTTTAGGATATGTAGATACTAAAATGACTGCAGAGATGGACTTGCCAGGTTTACTCACCTCTTCTAAAGCAAATGCTGCAAAAACTATTGTGAAAAACTGCCTCAAAGGGAACCGCAACATTGTATATGTTAAGTCCGTTTGGAGACCAATTTCGTTTATCATTAAAAACATACCTGAGTTTATTTTTAAACGATTGAAAATTTGAAAAAGCTAATCATATTGGATTTTGATGGAACCATTTACAATGGTGATTCAATGCTTGATTTTGCCCGTTTTTTAAATCTAAAGAGATATCGCTTTTCATTCTTGGTTATTGCAATCCCTTATGCTTTATCTCTTCTCAATCTGATTTCGCGTAATAAGGTTAAACAATTATTTATAAAAACCAACTTCAAAGACTACTCTGAAACAATTTTAAATCAAAAAGGGGTAGAATTTTTTAAAGAGAATAAGCATAAAATATCACCCGCTTTTTTAGATTACATCGCTGTCAATAGTGAAAATCATACAGCAATAATTCTTTCAGGTTCTTGCCAAGAATGGTTACTTCCATTTAGTGAGTTTCTAAAACTCCCTCTTTATTCTACACAGTTATCTTATAATGCAGATCAGCTTTGCTTGGGGAATTGGAAAGGAAAGAATATAATCGGTAGAGAAAAGGTGGAATTGGTAAAAAAGAAATTTAACCTCAAAGAATTTGACGAAATTATCGCTTTTGGTGATTCAAAAAGTGATAAATTCCTCGAGGAAATATGTACTACATTTCATTTCAGATATTTCTTGAAGTGAAAACAGTTTTAATGAAATATCGCCTAATCGTTATTCTTACTTTACTTGTAGCCCTTCGCCTATTTCATTTTGAGAATATTGTCGATTCTCCTCATTCATGGAGACAATACGATACAAAACAATACATAGATGGCTTTTATGAAGATGGTAATTCATTTTTAGAACCATCGGTTTGTTGGATGGGAGGACATGAAACCCTAATTCTAGAGTTTCCTTTACCTGAATATATGGTTGCACAGATCTATCATGTATTTGGATCACATTTGTGGATTGCACGTTTGTTTTTTCTATCTTTTTTCATTTTATCCATTGTCTACTTTTATAAGTCAATGCAATTCATATTTGACAAATGGATTCCAGAGCTTGCCATTTTAATCTTTGGATTGGCTCCGTTGAGTCTATTCTTTTCTCGTGCCATTCACATCGATTTCTTTGCACTTGCATTCTCTTTTGGAATGCTCTATTACGCCATGAAAGCAATTCGCACAAATAATAACGTGTTGATTATAATGTCTCTTCTTTTCGGAACAATAGCCTTTTTAGTAAAAGCCCCATATGCCTTTTTCTTAGCTCTTCCAATACTCATTTTCGCTTATCAAGAATGCAGACTGAAATGGTTTATCTACCGATCACCTCTCTTTATTGTTCCAGTTTTAAGCCTATTTGCATGGAATGGTTTTGCGTTTGAAACTAACTCTCTCATTCCAGATTGGGAGGTGATTCCAAACTTTAACAAGTTCACCGAAATGTGGTATTGGTACTTTGGCACATGGCATCAAAGATCAATTGATGCAAATTGGGTTGTGGTTTTTGAACGAATCTATCAAGAAGTTTTAGGCTTCGTTGGTTTTACGCTCTCTATCATTGGGTTTCTTTTCTCAAAGAAGAACAAATCCATCTATTGGTCTTTAGCATGGTTAACTGGCAGCACTCTCTATTTAGTCATTTTCTTCAACTTAAATGTTATTCATAATTATTATCAATTGCCTTTTGTTGCTCCCCTGGCAATATTTTGTGCTCTCGGTGTTTCTAAATTAATGACGATTTCAAAAATGAAATTCATGAAATTTGTCATAGCTGGATTGGTTGTTTGCTGTTTTGCTTTTGAGCAAATCAACTTTTCAGAATCGAATTACTACAGAGAGAACAAGTTTATGCATCAAATTGCAAATGAAATAAATGAACATTCTGAAAAAACAGATTTAGTTGTTGTCTCCTATGGAGGGCTCACTCCACAATGTCCTTTGATTCTCCAACCAGCAAAACGTAAAGGTTGGTCAATTCCATTGAATGATCTCTCAGGAGGATTAATCCACCAACTTTATTTACAAGGAAATGCATCAAAATTGGCAATTGTTCACGATGGTGGGTTAACTGGTGAGTTAAAAATATTCTATGATGCGATGGAAAACAAAGAAGTTATTGAACTTAAGCCAGGTACATTTCTTTATCTATCAGATTTGAAATTGGATTATCCGGAGAAAAGTAAATAAATGACTTCTAGCGCCTACCGTAAACAAAACGACAACAGTACCTCAATAAACTCTTCAGGAGCTTCAGCATGCACCCAATGACCTGCGTTTGCTATTGTTTTGATGTCTACATCAATAAAATGTTCTTCGATGAGAGCAAAGTCATCATCAAGGATATAATTGGATAAGGCACCGCGAATAAATAAAGTCGGAGTAGACACTTCATCTACTTTTACTGACCCAAGAATTTCGGCCATCTTCTTTTCAAGAATAGGAACATTCATGCGCCAAGCCAATTGTCCTTTCTCTTTCCAATAAAGGTTCTTTAATAAGAATTGTTTTATACCGTTGTTTTCAATATGCGCACTCATTTTTTGCTCTGCTTCTCGTCTGGCTTTAATAGATGGCAGGTCAACAGCATGAATTCCGGCAAGAATATGTTCATGATGCATTGGGTATGCTTTCATCCCAATATCAACAATGACGAGTTTTTCCAGCAGGCCTTCATAATCGATTGCAAACTGCATAGCCACCTTCCCGCCCATGGAATGACCAATTAGATGGAGTTCTTCAATATCAAGTTCTTGGCAGAGTTCGTACACATCATCAGCCATTAGTTGATACGACATCTCATCGTTCCAATCAGAATGGCCGTGATTTCGAAGATCAACAAGGTAAACTTTGAAATACTCAGCTAATTTTTTTCCATGTGTTTGCCAATTGTCAGAAAATCCAAACAGTCCATGAAGAATCATCAATGGCCGACCTTCTCCAAATACGCGGTAGTGCAATTTCATACAGCAAAATTAATAGAAAAAGAAGATGCATACAGAATTTTGGGTATAAAAAAACGCCAAGTGCAGTAAAGCGACTTGGCGTTTTTTATTAAGGATTCAATTATTTTATAACTGAAATTTTCTGTATTTCAAAACGACTACCCTGTGTTATTTTCACTTGATAAAATCCTTCTGAAAGTTCGCCTGCATCGATACTCAACGCAGTGCTTTTATTAAACTCTGAATAATCCTGCATCAATACAATTTGTCCCAATGAATTGATTATTTCAACATTTATTGTTGTATAAAAATCGTTTCCACCATAATTGAAGTAAAAGTTTTTGTCCGATGGGTTTGGATATATATCTGTAAAGTTTTCCTCTGCTAATTCACTTCTAATAGCAATTGTTTTAGCAATCTCAGACTTTCCTTCTAAATCTGTTTGCAGCAATCTATAATAAGTAAGATCTTTAAAAGGAGAATTGTCAACTTCTTCATACATTAAAAACTCATCAGAGTAACCAGCAGCAGCAATTATAGAAAGGACTTCCCAGTTAATTCCATCCTTACTTTTTTCGATTGTAAAATAATTACTGTTCCTTTGACTTGCAGTCGTCCAATATAAATTATTTTTTCTGTCAACATTTTCACCATTAAATGTAAGCAATGAAAGCGGCAATGGAGTTGGAGGTGAACAGCCTAAACCAGCAATACCTGGAGTAGTCCCATCATATGTGAATGTCCAATTTGCCGCGTTTTGCGCAAAGTTTTGTACTAACATAACGTAAACTTCACCAGCTACTGCATCAATTGGATATAACCAACCATCCTCAGCGCCAGGCCCATCTACACAACTTCCAAGATTTTCATTCACATCTGTCGACAAAACCGTTGAAGGCGAAGCAACAGGAGATTCATAGGCTAAACCAATTTCAGATTGACCAAGGTTTCCAGGACAAGCATTATTTGCATTTATGGCCCATGTACAACGAATTGGTTCTTCTCCAGTAAAGCCCGGACAAGAAATACCACCATTATAGGGACCCCAAATTTGAAAATCAAAATCTTGACCACCAGCGGGGTTAATTTCGAACTCTATAAAACCTGATGTTTCAATATTAAAATAGACCCATTGAGAATTTCCTTCACCATCTGCTATACAAGTTGTACCTGGTCCAAAACCGTTTCCGATTTCTTGAGGGCTACCCGCATTTGAATTTACTGTAGGATAGTTACCTGATTCACAAACAGTAATTCCGCCTCCGCCTCCGCAATTGTCACCAGTTATAAAGGTGCTATTCTCAGCACTTCCAGTTGAAGTACATGTAACATTTGCTTCCCAACCAGGATCATTTACAGTAGAATTTGAAAAGAATGTAATGTAGAGACAACCTGTATAAGAAACGATAGTTTGCGTAGAGCTTGGAGCTCCATTTGGGTCTACATAAATACCTGCTGAAGTTCCGTAACCTACAATAGGTGAACCTGGACTTGGAGAATCATGTATTAACATATAATCACCCGGTGCTAAATCAAAAGCCGTAAACTCCATTGAAACAAAATCAGCAGGATCATCAGCACAAAACACTGTCGTTGTTGCTGCTTGTGACATACCGTCTGAATAATTACCAGCAGTACCACCATCATCAGTAAATAAGAAATTACAACCTGTGTATGGTCCTTGGCCAATTGGAGCAGTGGTTTGACAATTGGAAATTACAACATCTACGTCGGCGAATGTTGATCCAGTACAACCACCTCCACTAATTGTCCATGTATAAGTATAAGTTCCAGTTGCTGTCATACCATACATCAGCGCGTTCGGATCATTAATATCTGAAATAGTAGCTGTTGCTGGACCAGCAGTTTGAGTCCATATTCCAGCAAAACCAGCTGGTAAAACAGCCGCCATATTAATTGATTCAGGACATCCTGCTAGTGCTGAACCAGCATCAGCAGGTGGTGGAGTCGAGCCAACAATAATCAACATATCATCAGCTACAACACCACAAGAGCTTGTTGTAACTGACCAAGTAAGCGTATATGTATTACCAGTTACAAGACCACTAATAGTTGCTGATGGATCAGTCGCATCATCAAATGTTGGTCCTGCTGGAAGAACAGTCCAAGAACCTGTGTAAGGACTCGGAGACGAGCCTTCTAATACAGTAGACGTAATACTACATTGAGACTGGTCTGCACCAGCATAAACTGCATCATTTGGGAAACCACTTACAACAATTGTTTCTTGTGAAACGTCTGTTCCACAAGCTTCAGTGGCCGTCCATTGTACGACTGTTGTTCCATTTGCCAAGCCATCAATAGTTGTAGTCGGATCGTTAATATCAGCAATTGTACCTGAACCACTCACAATAGACCAAAAACCAGTTGCAGAGGATCCCGTTGCATCAAGTGTTGCTGAAGAAGAACAAAGTGGAAGATTAGAAGCTGTTACTGCTAAAGGTGTTGGAGCAGCCGTAACATTGAAACAATAATCTTCAACTTCACCAAAAGGACCGTCAATAATACAGGGGTCAACTAGACCATCAGTTCCGTTTTCCACTGCTATTCTTATTCTTATTAATCCAGCTTCACCATTGCAGGATATTACATCATTAATAATGTAGGTTTGTGTAGCATCTGCAGAGCCTAAATCATACTGTTCTGATGCTTCAAAAACTCCATTAGCATTCCAATCAATCCAAGCCACAGCAGTATTAACTCCTGCTAAGTAATCAAAATCAATCTCTATGGTAAATGATTCTCCCTGAGTTACCGATACACATGAAGTATTATTGGTATAGCCTGCCCAACCAGATGCAGCAACCAATGCTCCTGAATTTATATTTACATTTGAAAAATTACCTAATGCAGAGTTAGTATATTCAGTATATGATGGGTCTGTATCATCACAATAAGTGGCACAACCAGGACCAGCAGAATTAAAAACCATGTCACTACTACTGCCATTCCCCGACCAAGTAAATGTATAACTCGTTCCTGCAGTCATTCCTGTTACACCTGATGTTGGCGAAGTCGGAGTTGTAATTGATGGGCCAGCTGGAGAAACAGTCCATACACCCCCTGTTCCAGCAGATAAGTCATTCCCTGCAAGAGTTGTTGAAGTTGAACAATCTCCTGGACTTTGATCCGAACCAGCATCTGGGCCAGCAATACAACTTATTGTTGCATTTATTTGTGCTGTTCCCGTACTCTCACATTCTAAAGTTATAGTAACACAGCCTCCTGGAACAGTACCGGTAACAGTTTGATTACTTGTACCGTTTGAGCCTGGGCCGTCGGTATAGTTTAAAGTACCAGTATCTGTTATATAGAACTCATCATCATTATTATTACCTCCATTATTAGCCAGCACAATAGTCCCTAACTCGATCACAACAAGCTCTCCCGGAGCAGCACAAACAGTTAATGTATATACGTTATTATTGACAAATCCCGAACTTTGAGATATAGTAGAAGTTCCACAAGTGTAATCTCCAGAATTTAAAGTAGAACCGTTAAGGGTGAATTGAGCAAACGTGCTCCCGCTCAAAAAAACAAAAGTAACAAGAATAACTGCTATTTGTAGCCAGTTTTTACTTGCAGAATTAGTTGGGATATTGTGAATAGTTTTCATATAAAAGTCATTAAAATTGTACTTGAAAAAATAAGTCAAGACAATATAGTTTACAAAGATACCCTAAATAGATTAGTATCCATACTTTAATAACGCATTTTTCTAATTAATGGTTGCCAAAAAAAGAGGTTTTAATCACTCCAATGAGCAAAACACACTTGCAAACGAATGTTTTCCACGTACGTTTGTTAATTTGATAGTAAAAATAGATTAGGGAGAACAAGGGTAAATCTATTGAAATAACCCAGAAAAGATATCTAGTAAATTAGGCATTTCAAAACGTGAGGTCGATGCTTCAATCACAGCTTCAGAAGATGAAGTAGAGTTATTTGATTCTTCTACATGTGTCTCTGGTAGGTTTGATAATTTCGTTTCTCCGGTAGTAAATTGGCCGTCATTAATTTTTGCTAATAATTCAACCATTTCATTTAAAGATATTTGATTTTTATCAAAGGCAATTGTCGCAGTATTTACGTCTCTTCCCATTTCAAAATCAAACTCAACAGCACTAATCGCATTTGTTTCCATCAATGATGTTCTGATCGTTCCGCCACAACCCATAACGCATGTCATACCATCAACTTCAATTGTTGCAATTTGGTTGGGAACAACTTCTGCTGTTTCAAGCGTTGCTTCAATGTTCTGCACCTCTTCAGCTCCAGCTTTCTCACCTGATTGACAGGCAACTAAAACGGCAGCTAAAATGGCAAATAAAACAATTTTTTTCATTCGATAGAGTCAATTAATCGCCCACAAATATATGAAATTCTTTCTTTATAGAAAAATAATAAATGTTAAATTGCTGTTAAAACGATAAATATTATATCCATATTCCCTTGTATACAACAGAAGCTAACTTTTACATTCATCAGTTTATTATTCGATATTTTACATTATTTAAATATCCAATAATAAACACTCAACTGAGAAATGATAAAGTGAATAAATGACCAACAGAAGCTAACTTTTACATTCATCAGTTTATTATTCGATATTTTACATTTCTATAACTTTCAATAAGAAAAAGCGACTGAGCTTTTGATGGTGATAAACCGAAACACTTCGACAAGTTCCGCGGAACAGCTCAGTGTGAAAATGATAAAGTGAATAAATGACCACCAGAACCCAACTTTTACATTCATCAGTTTATTATTCGATATTTTACATTTTATAACTTCCAATAAGAGAAAGCGATTAAGCTTTTGATGTTGATAAACTGAAAATAATAAAGTAAATAACACCTTACAGATTCTAATCCATATTACTCTTTGTCGTTTCAATACTCTTTGAGAAAATTGCGATTAGCTGTGAACATTCATCTTGAATGAATTGGATTTCATTTTTTTCAATATATTTTTTCCTTTTTATTAACTCAAGTGCATTTTTTGTTTCTCTCAATTCTTTCAAAACTATCTTCAATTTGTGTACAAAATCTTTTCGAGACTCCGCAGCTTGTGCCTCTCCATAATTTAATGTTGGAGAAATTGAGGACCTCGCTACCTGTTTAAATAAATATTGCGCGATATATGTTTTCGGTAATTTTTCTATTATATCAATAACAGAAACTGAGAAACTAATAAGCCTCTCTTCTAAATCGTATTTTTTATTCATGTATAATAAGTTATGAAAAAATATTCGGTAAAATTGACAGGGATGTTTTTAAACTCCCAATAATAAAAAGCGATTAAGCTTTTGATAGTGATCAACTGAAACACTTCGACAAGTTCCGCGGAACAGCTCAGTGTGAAAATAATAAAGTGAATGAATGACCAACAGAAACTAACTTTTACATTCATCGGTTTATTATTCAATATTTTACATTTCTATAACTTCCAATAAGAAAAAGCGATTAAGCTTTTGATAGTAATCAACTGAAACACTTCGACAAGTTCCGCGGAACAGCTCAGTGTGAAAATAATAAAGTGAATAAATGACCAACAGAACCCAACTTTTACATTCATCCGTTTATTATTCGATATTTTACATTTTATAACTTCCAATAAGAAAAAGCGATTAAGCTTTTGATAGTAATCAACTGAAACACTTCGACAAGTACAGCGGAACAGCTCAGTGTGAAAATGATAAAGTGAATGAATGACCAACAGAAACTAACTTTTACATTCATCGGTTTATCATTCGATATTTCTCATTTTCAAACCGTATCTTTGTAAAAAAATAAGCGTGAAAATTAAAAAAGCTGAATTTGTTATTTCGAACACTAATATTGATTTGTGTCCGAAAGACGGTATGCCCGAATATGCTTTTATCGGCAGATCGAACGTTGGAAAGTCTTCCCTAATAAACATGCTGACAGAGCGCGCTAAGCTGGCTAAGATTTCAGGTCGCCCAGGTAAGACACAGCTAATCAATCATTTTGTAATTAATGACGAATGGTACCTTGTCGATTTGCCAGGATACGGTTATGCTAGAGCTTCTAAGACATCGCGTTATGCATGGGAGAAGTTTATTGCCGAATACCTCACTAAAAGAGAAGAGCTGGTGAACGTTTTCGTTCTTCTTGACTCACGCCTTGAGCCGCAAAAAATTGACATTGAATTCATGAATTGGTGTGGTGAAAAAGGCATTCCATTCTCCATGGTTTTTACAAAAATTGATAAGATTTCAAGTTCTGTTTTGCAAAAAAACCTTGCAAAGTATAAGCGAGAAATGCAAAAAAACTGGGTAGAAATACCGCCTGTTTTTACAAGCTCAGCAACCTCTAAATTTGGGCGAGAAAAATTACTTAACTACATCGAAACCATCAATAACGCTATAATAGAAAGCAAAAAACAGCAAAGTCTTTCCCAAAAGTGACCTATGTCACATTGAAAGTGATCGTTTATTCCGAAATTTGTTGTAGAAATAAACGCATACCTATATATTATGATAGTAGAACAATTATACACGAAATGCTTAGCAGAAGCGGCATATTACATAGAGAGCAAAGGAGAAGTAGCCATTATTGATCCAATGAGAGATATTGCGCCTTACTTAAAAATGACAAAAGACAACGGTGCAAAAATCAAGTATGTTTTTGAAACACACTTCCATGCCGATTTTGTTTCTGGTCATGTCGATATTCAAAGACAAACTGGCGCTCAAATTATTTATGGGCCAACAGCAAAAACAAGCTATGATGTTATAATAGCAGAAGACAATCAAGAATTTAAAATTGGAGATGTTACCATTCGTGTCATACATACTCCAGGACATACTCTAGAGTCATCGACTTATCTTTTGATTGATGAAAATGGAAAGGAAACAGCATTATTCACAGGTGACACATTGTTTCTTGGTGATGTTGGTCGCCCAGATTTGGCAATTAAAGGGGATTTAACACGAGAAGAATTGGCTGGAATGCTCTTTGATTCGTTGAGAAACAGAATCATGCCCTTCGCTGATGACATGATAATCTACCCGAGTCATGGTGCAGGTTCATCGTGTGGTAAAAACATGAGCTCTGAAACAGTTGGTACGCTCGGTGATCAAAAAGCAAACAATTATGCTTTACGTGCTGATATGACAAAAGAAGAATTCGTGAAAGAAGTTACACACGGTATTCTACCCCCTCCACAATATTTCGCGAAGAATGCCATGATGAATAAAATGGGGTATTCTTCTTTTGATGATGCCTTAAATGGAGGTAACAAAGCGCTCTCTTTGAGTGATTTTAAAACTCAAGTTGAGAATGGTGCCTTGATATTAGATGTTCGTAATCAAACAGATTTTGTTAAAGGGTTTATTCCTAATTCACTTTTTATTGGACTTGATGGAACTTTTGCCATGTGGGTAGGTGCTTTAATTGAAGATATCCATCAAAAAATAGTGTTAATTGTTGATGAAGGACGTGCCGAAGAAGCTGTAACACGATTAGCTCGTGTTGGATATGACAATGCTGTTGGTTATTTAGAAGGTGGAATTAATGCTTACACAAAAGAATTAAGCACGATAAAATCGATCAGTGCTGCCCAATATGCTACTTTAGAAAACACTTCTACAATTGATGTAAGAAAGCCTGGAGAATATTTATCAGAACATGTTTTGGATGCAATTCATCACCCACTTGACTACATGCTATCAGAACTTGACAAAATTGAGACGTCAATGCAACATCATATTCATTGTGCTGGTGGTTACCGAAGTGTTATCGCAATTTCTCTTTTAATGCAACATGGGTATACTGATCTTGTAAATGTTGAAGGTGGATACGATGCAATTAAGGAAACGAGTGCCGCTCGGTCTGAGTTTGTTTGTCCAAGTACACTTTAGCAAGAAAATAAGCGAATAAAATACAAAGTCGTTCAGATAAGTTCTGAGCGACTTTTTTTTAGTTTAAGTTTTCCTTAGATTTACCCGATGCAAAAAGAAGACAAGCTTAAAGAGATTATTTCCCATGCAAAAGAATACGGATTTGTATTCCCTTCATCAGAAATTTATGATGGTTTATCAGCAACTTATGACTACGGTCAATTAGGATCTGAATTAAAGAACAATATCAAATCGTATTGGTGGAAATCAATGGTGCAAATGAATGAAAATATTGTCGGTGTTGATACCGCGATATTCATGCACCCTTCAGTTTGGAAAGCTTCCGGTCATGTTGATGCATTTAATGACCCGTTAATTGACAATAAAGATTCTAAGAAAAGATACCGAGCAGATGTACTCATTGAAGATGTTATCGAAAAGATTAGAGGGAAAATAAATAAAGAAGTTGCCAAAGGAGTGAAACGTTTTGGTGATGACTTCAATAAGGATGAATTTCTAGCGACGAATGTAAATGTTCTCCGCAACAAAGAAAAAATCAAGGGTATTGAAGATAGAATGCGAACTTCTTTAGAGAGTGAAGACCTTGAAGGTGTTTACAATCTAATAATGGATTTAGAGATCGCCTGCCCAGTTTCTGGTTCTAAAAACTGGACAGAGGTTAGACAGTTCAACCTTATGTTCTCTACAGAATTAGGTTCTGTCTCTGGAGAATCTGCGAAAATCTATTTGCGGCCTGAAACTGCTCAGGGTATTTTTGTAAATTTCTTGAACGTTCAGAAATCTGGTCGAATGAAGCTTCCTTTTGGAATTGCTCAAATTGGAAAGGCCTTCAGAAATGAGATTGTTGCGCGTCAGTTCATTTTTAGAATGCGAGAATTCGAACAGATGGAAATGCAATTTTTTGTTCGACCTGGTGAAGAAATGAAATGGTACGAACACTGGAAAGATCAACGAATTCAATGGCACAAGAAATTAGGTCTAGGTGATGACAATTACCGCTTCCATGACCATATTAAAATGGCACATTACGCCAATGCTGCTGCAGATATCGAATTTGATTTTCCTATGGGCTTTAAAGAGCTTGAAGGCATTCACTCTCGTACTGACTTTGATTTGAAACAACACGAACAACTTTCTGGCAAGAAATTACAGTATTTTGATCCAGAAATCAATGAAAACTATGTTCCTTATGTTGTGGAAACGTCTATTGGATTAGATAGAATGTTTTTGGCAATATTAAGCTCTTGTCACAAAGTGGAAAAGCTAGAGAATGGGTCAGAACGTGTTGTACTTTGTTTACCACCTGCTTTAGCACCATATAAGGTTGCAGTTATGCCGTTGACGAGAAAAGATGAGCTTCCTGAAAAGGCAAAATCAATATTAGCGACATTAAAGACGGAATTCAACTGTCAGTATGATGAAAAAGATTCGCCAGGAAAAAGATACCGTAGACAAGATGCGATTGGAACACCTTACTGTGTAATGGTAGATCATCAAACGCTTGAAGATAATACTGTGACTATTCGTGACAGAGATACTATGGAACAAGAAAGAGTTTCAATTGATCAGCTGACAACTATCATTGGAGATAAAGTTTCGATGGCCGAGCTTCTGAAGTAATCTATTGAACTCTAATAAAGAAAATTGAAGTGACTACTAGTAATCTATCGAGACAAGTATGGGCGCTATTCACAAAGAGCGCAATTGCTCTAATTTGTTCAGTTGTACTATTTTCTTCTTGTGATAAATTCAGCAGGAAACACGAAGTTTTTAAAGACTGCTCAGGCGTTTATCTCTTAAAAGGTGGTGAGGAATTAAAGGTGTGTAACGAACAAATTCTCGCTCAATATGTCACTGGAGATAAAATTGATGTCACATTTGACGAATTAGCAGAGTGCTTTGGGCTCATTGAAGATGCTAATTGCAGTGTGTCCCATGGATATGAAAGCTTGATTGAAGTAACTAAAATCAAATAATTACAGCCAGCTAAACATGGCGTCAAGATCTTTAGGCTTTACCCATTGACTCATGTTTTTTTCAAGATTTTCTCTTAATTCTGCTTTTGTATAAACATCGTTTTTTCCGATTTCTCGAACGAGCTTAGTTGGATCAGGTTTGTCAAGTGTTATTTCTTTCGCAAAATAGATGACTCCTCCATCTTCTGTCGCTAAACCAAGAATTGCTCCAGGCAATCCTCCAAAACCCTCTGGTCCTATAGAAGGGACAATATCGACAGAAAACCAAGCGTAAATTCGTGTAGAATCATTCATGTACCAAATTGCTTTTCGACAATCATAACCACCAATATTCCTTTTACTTTCTGTTACTTTCCATTCCTTTTTTTCTATCGCGTCTTTTATGTATGTGTCTTCTCCTCCAAAGTCCAATATGGTAAGCTTTTCATTCGCACTTAGGTCCAAATAGACATGGTTTTGACTTGTTAAGTATCGCGACATCCATCCGCCTCCCTCTTCCTCGTCAGAAACGATAGGGATAAAGGCAGACATTGTATCATTGAAAATAAGTTCAAATTTTTCAACTTTTGATTTTGTGTCCTTGTTAATAAATCGCTTCATTCTTTCATCGCCTGCAAATTTCTTCTGAAGATTTGTTTTTCTTTCGAACACTATTCTCCCAGATGTTACTTGCGCAAATGATACCGATGACACTAATGTTACGGTGATTACAGCTAATAAGTTTTTAATGCATCCCATTGAAATCATTTTCTTCTGCTTTTCTATTGTTAAATCGTAAAGTCACTTTTAATAAAAAGTAACGTGATATAATTGTTGTTCTATAATCTGTAATAATATTCCCATTTACTTGTCTCGAAGCATTAATGTTTTGATTCAATAAATCTTTACCCACTAATGCAACAACTAAGTTGTTCGTTTTCAAAAAGGATTTACTTACTTCAGCATTCCAAACAAAGTACTCCAGGTTATAGAATCCTTCCCCTTCCTGTGTGTTCTTGGTATAAGTCCCTTCAGAGGCAATAACAAACCCTTTAGGCAATCTCCATTTGAATCCAATTTCATATTCTTGTGTTGAAAAAGGTGAGTTAGAAACACTACTTAATGAACTCGTTGGATTGCTGTATGACCATTGATTTCTAATTCCAATCTCTAAAGAATCAAATTCAAGTTGAAAATTAATATTACCACCCAAAGAAATATTATCCGTTTTGTTTTCTGCGCCTTCAATAATGCTTACGTTTCGATTAAATGACGAATTTAATCCTGGTCGAAGATTTAACTTTCTACTGAAAAAAGGGAAGCTTCCCCATGCATATAGCCCAGAGTTTATGTTTCCATTAACATTTACAGTTTTAGAAATTGTTCTTCCGAATTGATCATATTCCGTTGAATTACCAAACGCATTATCAACAAAATTAATATTAGCTCTTCCTCCAAAATACTGTCCTTTCATTGCTTTAAACGAACCGAATCCGAGCGTAAGTGAATGCGTATAATTCGGAACTAAATCTGGATTTCCTTCTTGAATTCTATTTGGATTGGTGTTGTCAATAACTGGGGCCAATGCATTGATAGAAGGTTGACTAGAACTTGTTCTATAATTCAATGTTATATTAGACACCTTACTAGGGCTAAATTCGTATCTGAATCTAGGCAACAAATTCGTAAAGTTTTGATGTATTTCATTTCCACTTATCTTATTCACATTAAGGATGTCAATATTACGAACTCTTGCACCAAAACTTAAGTTGTGTTTCTTTGTTCCTAAAAGCAATCTCAATCCAGCACGGTGTTGCTGACGAGCATTGTCAAATATATTTGACAGGTCTGCTCTATAGCCCGTATATGAACCATTCAACTCATCATATGCTTCCTTGTCTTGTTCGCTGAAACCATTTTCGTAAAGGTATTCAAACTCCAATCGTAATGCTTTTGACAAGGGTTCAATATAGACCATTGTACCATAATGACTTATTGAAGAATTATCATTTGTCTTTTGCTGGTCTGTTATAGAATCGTTCAGAACACTCTCAATGGTTGTTCTCGAATCTAGTTTCTCGTCCGTTGCATTATCAGAAAGTGAAACATTGTATCTAAGCTCTAATTCCCTCTTTTTCTTCTTAAATTTTCTTTTCAATTTTACAGAACCATCTAGACTGTATCCTTCTGAATCAGTTGAATTATCAATCTTTGTTCTTAAACGTTCAACTCCATTAAGTCCTATAAATTGATTTATTTCGGTATTATCTTGTTTACCTAAATCATATCTGAAAGCTGGTTTAATTTCAAGTGTTGTTAATGAATCAAGCGGTGTTACAAATTTGATGTTAAAGCGGTGCGATTCATCCCTAGAAAAATTTCGTGTAGAATCATCCGTGAAATACGTTGTGTCTCTCAAGAAATATTCAGATCTACTTGATGAAATTGCTTCCAATTGTGTATTGTAATAAGAATAGTTGGCATTAAATTTCATTTGTTTATTCTTTCCAATTTTATCACTGAAATAGATTCCAGATTTAAAGGTTTGAGGAATACCACTTGTGTTAGTTGTTCCGTCTTCCCAAAATCTTCGCCCTGAGCCATCTTCATTATTTAATCCAAATTTTCTCATGTCACCTCCACCAAAATTTGATGTTGGCGTATTAGAGCCTAATGCAAATACGGATATTTTCTTCGGGCCATCAAATTTATTCAAGAGCATTTCTCCTTCAAAAAATGGACTTGTTCCAGTTACTCCATTGATAGGAGTCAATGCAAAATCTGATGCGCCAGAGATCCTTCCAAAATATCCTTTTTTAGCACTCTTTTTTAATCTAAGGTCGAGTACCTTGATCTTTTCATCGTCTCCTCCTATTGCTTCCTCATTCTCCGTTTCATAAACCTGAACCGTTTCAATTCCGTCAGCGCCTAGGTTTTTTGTGGCGATTGTTGGGTCGGTTCCAAAAAACTCATCCCCATCTACCAATACTTTATCAATATCCTGTCCTTGCGATGTTATTTTACCCTCTTTATCGACCGTTAATCCGGGTAATTTCTTTAAAAGGTCTTCTACCACTGCACCTTCCCAAACTTTAAATGAATCGGCAACATATACAAGTGTATCTCCTCGGTAAAAAATTGGGTTTTTGTTTGCGTAAATAACGACCTCTTCAATCTCTTGAGATTTAGAAAACATTCTAGCATTTGATATATCAATTACGTCATTCTCTTTGTGTCCAAATATAAAATAGGTCTTATCATCAAAACTCGGATGGTCGATAACAAGAGAAAATGTGTCAAGGTTGATTCCATTTAGTTTAAAGTACCCGTTCTCGTCTGTACGAGCAAACCCAAGTAAGACAGAATCTTTAATTCGCACGGCCATAGCCATTGCATTTTTTACGGGCACCACACCAGAAGAATCAAAGACAGTTCCCGAAATTTTCATTTCTTGCGCATAAATGGCAGAGAAACTAAAAAGGGAAACAAAAATAATTAGAGACTTTAATAAGTTATTCATTTTTACAAAATTTAATCATCACAAAGCTAATCGGATTCTAAAGAGAAGAAATATTAATGAGGTCTAAAGGGCAAATACTTGTACAGGTGGTAAACATGAATCATTTACGGATACTTGCACTCAACAGAATTTGATACTCATAGCCTTCTGCACCACTCAATTGATCGAAATCAATAGACAATGGTGTTCCTAACATTCCTACCTCATCTTCTTGAAGCTTCTTGATTAACGGCGTCATGTATTGAACGACTAAAGGCGAGTAATATCCATTCTTTGTGTTTTCCCCTACAATTAAATATAAATATGGCTCTTCTTTAACGAAGCCCTGAAACGTAACACTAAACTCCCCTTTTCTTTCCAACGCTCTCATCGCTTTATCGTAATAGCACTTTTGCTTTTCAACTAATTCATGCACTTCTTTATCGAGTTGATCTTCATAAGGTGCAGTTTTACGTTTCGTAATAATTGGTTCTTCTTTCTTATTGTAGTAGGTAATTCTTTCTACAAAGTAACCGTCTTCTCCCTCCCCTTCTTCAAAAAGTTCTTTGGAAGAAATGATTGCGCCACTCTTAAAATGGAAAACATTTGATGAAATACTTGGTGAGTTTGCATTAACGTATTGCTCCACGAGTTTTACCGTTTCATTTTTCGCATTAACGTAAATAGTCACCTCCATGGATGCTCCATCTTCTCTTGAATATGCAAGACTATGTCCTAAACGCAAAGAATCGTTTTGGTCAATATCATAAATCAGCTGTTCAAAAGACATTTCTTGACTGCTCGGATTGTACTCGTCATCAACGAACTCTCCATTATCAATATTGAGATTTTCAGACTCTCCACATGCTGTCAGAAGGAAAAGAAATGAAATTAAAAAAGTGGGAAATATTTTCATAGCGTCTAATTTATATAATGTATAATGCCTTATTCCGTAAAAATAACAAGAAATGATGCGAAGTTTCTTTAGAATTAAAAATAATTTGATTTTTCACTTGCGATCGTATTAAATTGCCTATCTTTGCAACGCTGTTAAATATATCTAACAGATTATATCGCGGGGTGGAGCAGTTGGTAGCTCGTCGGGCTCATAACCCGAAGGTCATAGGTTCGAGTCCTGTCCCCGCTACAATGAGGCTTTCAGAGAAATCTGGAAGCCTTTTTTCGTTTCTATAGTGCTGTTCAGCTCTTCACTCCTCCCCATCAAATAATCAGTTAACACGTATCATTAGTTAGTTGAAAGTGATTATTTTTAGGGTTCAAATTTCAACCATGAAAAAACTAATCATTATTTCAGCCCTACTATTGCATTTCCCTTTGCTTTCTCAGAATTCTGAGATACAAATATCAAATGGCTTTGTCGAAAATATTGGTCAAGTAAAAAATCAATATGGCACAAGAAGAGAAGATATTGACTTCAAATTCAAGAGCTCTATGGCAGATATATATATTCACTCGACTGGGTTTCATTATCAATTCATGAAGCCGATGAATGAAAATTCTCATTCCAATAATGGAAGAAATGAAATTATAGCTAATTATGAAATTTATCGAGTAGATGTTAATCTAGAAGGAGCTAATCCAAATCCTGTTATAGAAAAAACATTAATTAACGGTTACAAAGAAAACTACATGCTCACAGAGCATGAGTATACATCTGCATATTCCTATGATGAGATTAAATACGTTGATATTTATCCTAATATTGATTGGGTAATCAAACAAACTAAAAACGGTCTGAAATATGACTTCGTTGTTCATCCTGGCGGAGAACCAGATGATATATCCCTGCGAATAAGTGGTTGTAGTGAAAGTAAAATAGATGAGCTTGGAAGAATGATTCTTATTTCCCCTTTTGGAGAAATAATTGAAAATGCTCCTCTTAGTTTCACTGAGTCAGGATTAGTTGAATCATCATTTAGATTGGATAATAGTCGTTTAAAGTTTAATATAGGTGAATATGATGAGAGCGAAATTTTAACCATTGACCCTACATTAAGTTGGAGTACATATTACGGTAGTTCTCAAACTCAGTATACAGAAAAGTGTTCAACTGACCAAAATGGAAATATCGTATATACTGGGTTTACAACAGGAAATAATATTGCAACAGTAGGAGCTCATCAGGTTTCAATTGGGGGACTGTACGATGCGTTTTTAGTGAAGTTTAATAATATTGGCACACTTCAATGGTGCACATATATAGGAGGAGCAAATGATGATTTTGGATATGATGTTGCTGTTGATGCGTCAAACCAAATATATGTAACAGGAGAAACAGAGTCTTCTTCGGGTATCGCTACTATTGGCGCTCATCAGACAGTGTTAGGAGGTGCTCCTGCTGTTGCAGACGCATTTTTAGCAAAATTCGACACTAATGGTAACATTATTTGGTCTACTTACTATGGCACATCGTCTGCTGAACAAGGTGGAAAGTCAATCAATATTGATAATAATGGAGATTTGACAATTGTTGGTACCCGTTACAATGCAATTTTTACTAATTCCACATCCTTTATTGCAAAGTTCACGGCAGCTGGAATATTCACATGGGAGCAATCCATTTCTGGCGATGCTTGGACTCGTGGACATGCCGTTTGCAATGATTCCGATAATAATTACTATTTGGTAGGGACATCCAAATCAACAATTAACATTTCAACTTTAGGAACATACCAACAAGTTTATGCTGGGGCAGGTGGTAGCACTGTGGCTGGAGATGCATATATCATTAAATTCTCAAATAGTGGTGATAAAATTTGGGGGACATACTTTGGCGGGCCTGCCTATGATTGGGCAGGCGATGCTATTATTGATAATAATGATAGTTTATATATTGTCGGATGGACTTCTTCTCTAAGTGGCATCTCAAATGGTAATGCACATCAGCCTAACAACGGAGCATCCTATGATGGCTTTATTGCAAAATTTGATACAACAGGTAATATTGCTTGGTCGACATATTATGGTGGAAATGATATTGATTTAGTTACAGGGGTGACTATCAACCTTAGCAATGACTTATATATATCTGGAAAGAGTCGCTCGACAAATAATATTGCTACTCTGGATGGGCACCAAACTCTTTTGTCAGGTTCAAATGATGCGTTTTTAGCGAAATTTTCACCAAATGGTGATAGAGTTTGGGGAACGTATTATGGAGGGGCAGCAGGTGAAGGTCAAACTAACCTTTCTTATGGCGGAATCTATTATCAGAACCCTAGTGTAGATGCCAAATTTAGTGATAATATATTTTTAGTTGGATACAGTGGTTCGACTGGTATAGCCACAGCGGGAGCATACCAAATCTCCAATAACGGAGGGGATTCATTCATTGCAAAATTTAGAGATTGCCAAAATTCAGGGACTGATGTGCAAACTGCATGTAACACTTTCGATTGGATTGATGGAAATACATATACAGCAGATAATAACACTGCAACATGGACAGAAATGAATGCCGCTGGATGTGATTCGGTTGTAACACTTGATTTAACTATCAACTACAGTAACACAGGAGTTGATGTACAAACAGCATGTAACACATTCGATTGGATTGATGGGAACACGTACACTGCATCTAACAACTCAGCTACATGGACAGAAACAAATGCTGCTGGATGTGATTCTATTGTGACTCTTGATTTAACAGTTAACTATTCAAACACAGGAACGGATGTACAAACTGCATGTAACACTTTCGATTGGATTGATGGGAATACGTACACTACATCTAACAACACCGCAACTTGGACAGAGACCAATGCAGCTGGATGTGATTCTATCGTAACGCTTGATTTAACAGTTAACTATTCAAACACAGGAACGGATGTGCAGACGGCATGTAACACTTTCGATTGGATTGATGGAAATACATATACAGCAGATAATAACACTGCAACATGGACAGAAACGAATGCCGCTGGTTGTGATTCGATTGTGACTCTTGATTTAACTATCAACTATTCAAATACTGGTACTGATGTGCAGACGGCATGTAACACTTTCGATTGGATAGATGGGAACACATACACTGCATCTAACAACACTGCTACTTGGACGGAAACGAATGTCGCTGGTTGTGATTCGATTGTAACACTTGATTTAACAATCAACTATTCAAATACTGGTACTGATGTGCAGACGGCATGTAACACTTTCGATTGGATAGATGGGAACACGTACACCGTATCTAACAACACTGCTACTTGGACGGAAACGAATGCTGCTGGTTGTGATTCGATTGTGACTCTTGATTTAACAATCAACTATTCAAATACTGGTACTGATGTGCAGACGGCATGTAACACTTTCGATTGGATTGATGGGAACACATACACTTCATCTAATAACACGGCCACATGGACTGAAACAAATGTTGCAGGATGTGATTCAATCGTAACTCTTGACTTAACTATCAACTATTCAAATACTGGTACTGATGTGCAAACTGCGTGTAACACATTCGATTGGATAGATGGGAACACTTACACTGCATCTAATAACACGGCTACTTGGCTTGAAACGAATGCGGCTGGGTGTGATTCTATTATTACTCTTGATTTAACAATCAACTATTCCAATACTGGAACGGATGTACAAGCTGCGTGTAACACTTTCGATTGGATTGATGGAAATACATACACAACATCAAACAACACAGCAACATGGACAGAGACAAACGCTGCTGGGTGTGATTCAATTGTTACATTAGACTTAACAATTAACCCACTCCCAGATAACAATGTTACTCAGTCAGGTTCATTGTTGACAGCAGACCAAGCTGGTGCAACATATCAATGGCTTGATTGTAATGATAACGATGCAACCATCAATGGGGAAACAAATCAGTCTTACACACCAACTCCAATCACAGGAGACTATGCAGTTGAAGTAACTTTAAATGGATGTGTTGATACTTCAGCTTGTTTGCTTGTTGATTATACAGGGTTAAGCGATTTATACGTTGATATTCTTTCTTTATATCCGAATCCAACTTCAGATGTTTTGACAATTTCTGGTCTTAATGAAGTGAATGGTTTAAGTAAAATGGAAATAACTTCAACTACAGGAAAGGTTGTAATGATAATAGAAGAATTGAAAGAAGAACTCGATGTGTCAGAACTACCAACAGGAGTTTACTTCCTAAATATTGTACATCAAAAAGGAATTGAAACAATACGTTTTGTGAAACAATAGATATTAAGTTTTCGTTAATGATTCATGTGCTTTAACAACAGCATTAAAATCAAAAACGAAGTTAGATAATTGAGTAGCCCCCGCTACAACGAAAGCCTTTCCATTTTGGAGAGGCTTTTTTTTGTTAAACTTAAGCTATTAGAAAGGTTAACCTTTTTTGTTTTAAAACATTCGGATTCCTTTTAAAATTCGACTTTCTTCTTATTTTTGTTTCACAATTATTGTTTCGAATGAAAAGAGAAAAAATTATAGATATTCTTCGTGCTTCAGAAGTGGGGAAAACTGTTTTGATTAAAGGCTGGGTTAGAGCTTTCAGAAGTAATCGATTTGTACAAGTCAATGATGGTTCAACAATAAAGAACATTCAAGCTGTTATCGATTATGAAAATTACGATGAAAGCTTGCTTAAAAGAATCACTACGGCTTCTTCCGTCGCCATTACTGGTGAATTAGTTGAATCTCAAGGTGCTGGGCAATCAGTAGAAATTAAAGTTTCCACAATAGAAGTAATTGGTGACGCTAACCCAGATGAAGTTCAAAAAACGGTGATGCAACCGAAAAAGCACAGTATGGAATTCTTAAGAGAGCAAGCTCATTTGCGCTTTAGAACGAATACATTTGGTGCAGTTTTCAGAATTCGCCATGCTGTTTCCTTCGCGATACACAAGTACTTTAACGATAATGGGTTCAATTACATTCACACCCCAATCGTAACAGGTTCTGATGCTGAGGGAGCTGGTGAAATGTTTCGCGTTTCTACTTTAGACGCGAAAAACCCTCCACTTGATGATGACGGAAACATTGACTTTAAGAAGGACTTTTTCGGAAAAGCAGTCAATCTAACAGTTTCTGGTCAATTAGAAGCTGAATTGGCAGCCTTAGCTTTAGGTCAAGTCTATACTTTCGGTCCTACATTTAGAGCTGAAAACTCAAATACTTCTCGCCATTTAGCAGAATTTTGGATGATCGAGCCAGAAGTTGCTTTCAATGATTTGGATGATAACATGGATCTCACAGAAGACTTCTTGAAATATATTTCTCAATACATTTTAACCAATTGTGAAGATGATTTACAATTTTTAAATGACAGAGAAGCAAAAGAACAATTATCGAAACCACAAATTGAACGAAATGAGCTCACTCTCATTGAGCGACTTAAGTTTGTGGTAGAGAACGACTTTAAGCGTCTAACATACACTGAAGCAATAGATGTTCTGAGAGATTCAAAGCCTTTCAAGAAAAAGAAATTTAAATATGACGTAGCGTGGGGTGTAGATTTACACAGTGAGCATGAACGTTATTTAGTAGAAAAGAAATACAAGTGTCCGGTAATTTTAACAGATTATCCAGCAGAAATTAAAGCTTTTTACATGCGTCAAAATGATGATGGGAAAACCGTTGCTGCTATGGACGTTTTATTTCCAGGTATTGGAGAAATTGTTGGAGGTTCACAAAGAGAAGAACGTTTGGATATTTTAAAATCTAAATTTGCCGATTTTGACATCTCAGAAGAAGAACTTTCTTGGTACCTTGATACACGTAAGTTTGGAACAGTTCCTCACGCTGGGTTTGGACTTGGATTTGAACGGATGGTGATGTTTGTTACCGGTATGACTAACATTAGGGATGTTATTCCTTTTCCAAGAACTCCCCAAAATGCTGAATTTTAATTTTTCGGCATAGTTTTTATTATTTTATCGTTATCTTAGTTTACAAATTGAATCTCCATGGCTTTAAAACAGTTCTTCTCGCAGAAAATGGAACAACGGCTTTCTCCGCAGCAAATTCAATTAATGAAGTTGCTTCAAGTTCCAACCATGGAGCTTGAATCGAGAATAAAGCAAGAACTTGAAGAAAATCCTGCCCTTGAAGAAGGACGAGAAGAATCGGAGGATGATGAACTTGAAGAAGATCAAGAAGAACAGAATGCCGAAAAAGATTTTAACATTGATGATTATTTAGCCGATGATTCGGATTACAAAACTCAAGTAAATAACAAAGGGAAAGACGATGATGAAAAAATGATGCCTTTGTCACGAGAGAAGTCTTTTCATGATCGTTTAACTTCTCAATTGCATTTGAGAAAGTTGAGTAATAATCAATTATTTATTGCCGACACATTGATCGGAAACCTTGATGAATCTGGCTATTTGAATAGAGAATTAGACGCGATTGTTGATGATTTAGCATTCTCTGCAAACCTTTCTGTGAGTGAAGAGGAAGTTCTTGAAGTGTTATTAATGATTCAAGAAATGGATCCAGCAGGTATTGGGGCTCGAAATTTACGTGAATGCCTTTTAATACAGATCGAGCGAAAACAAGACGGTGATATTTCTCGCTATACCTCAAAGATTATCATTAAAGATTATTTTGATGAATTCACAAAAAAACACTACAGTAAGATTTTAAAAAAACTGGAGATTAGTGATGAGAACCTCAAGGAAGCCATCGAAGAAATTATTAAGCTCAACCCTAAGCCTGGGGGATCAATGAAAGATTCCGGGGGGAATTATCAACACATTACACCTGATTTTGAAATCACAGAAATAGACGGGAAATTAATCCTCACGATTAATGGAAGAAATGCTCCGGAACTTAAAGTCAGTCATACCTATAAAAACATGCTTTTAGCTTATGCTGAGGGAGCAAAGACGAAAAAGAAAACGGACAAAGAAGCGCTTAATTTTATCACGCAAAAACTGGATGGGGCTAAGTGGTTTATTGATGCAATTAAACAAAGACAGAATACGTTATTATTAACTATGGATGCTATAATGAATTACCAAAAAGATTATTTCTTGACTGGTGATGAAACGAAAATGCGCCCTATGATATTAAAAGATATCGCAGAAATCGTTGGCTTAGATATTTCAACAATTTCGCGCGTTGCAAACAGTAAATATGTACAAACTGAACAAGGCGTTATTTCTTTAAAATTCTTTTTCTCAGAATCTTTGTCTACAATTACTGGTGAAGAAGTTTCAACACGAGAAGTTAAAAAAATACTTTCTGAAGCGATAGAGTTTGAAGTCAAAAGAAAACCATTAACAGACGAAAAACTAGCCATTTTACTTAAAGACAAAGGCTATAATATTGCGCGTAGAACTGTTGCTAAATATCGAGAGCAGCTCAATATTCCTGTAGCTCGTTTGCGAAAAGAACTATAATGAAGGAAGCTGCGCAAATTGTTTCATGGGTTTTCATGCCATTATTCATACCTGTATATGCAATCTTCATTGTGATGTACGTGCCGTCTGACCATTATTTTTTTAACCCCAATTGTATTTATTATCTCTCTTTAGAAGGGAAAACAGCCTTAATCTTTCGATTTCTCTTGTTAGGTGTAGTCGCTCCAGGCGTCTCATTTTATATTCTTCAGAGAATGAAAATAATCTCTTCTATTGAAATGGAAACTCGCAAAGAGAGAACGATTCCAATTGTTGTAATGTTCTTTTATTGCCTTTTATTGTATTCGTATCAGGGATATGAAGGAGAGATGTCGCCATTTCTCCCGAAATACATTTATTCTTTACCCCTCTCAGGAATGCTTGTCACGTTTGTTTTTTTCTTTTTAAATCGTTGGAAAAAAATTAGTATTCACGCAGCATCAGCAGGGATACTTGTTGGGTTTCTTCTCGCCTTTGCAGTTCAACATCACGACTATCAGATGTGGATTATTGCATTCGGATTCATCGTTTCAGGCTTAGTTATGTCGGCTCGTTTATTTCTCAACAAGCATACTCTTTTTGAAGTTCTACTTGGCTGGGCAGTCGGAAGTTTTATTACTTTTATCGTCAATATTTTATATGTCAATCAATAACCGCAAATAAATAAAATTGGTGCAATCTTTGATTATCAATGCATTGCTCAATTTAACAAACCAGTTTATGAAAAAATCAAACCTTATATTAATTACATTCTCAACATTGATCCTATTTGCTTGTGGGACTTCAAAAGACGGAAGTACTGGAGGTGGTGGGTTTAATATATTCACTCTTGAACAAGACAAAGAATTTGGCGCACAGGTAGCTACAGAAATTGATGGAAACTCTGCTCAATATCCATTATTAGACTCTGTAGAATACAAAGAAGCCTATGATTATGTTTACAAGGTTCGTGATAAAATTTTAAATTCTGGAAATGTAAAATACAAGGATGACTTTCAGTGGAGGTTAAGAATTATCCATGATGACAGTACCCTGAATGCATTTTGTACTCCTGGAGGATACATTTACATCTACACTGGAATACTTAAGTTTTTAGATGCTGAAGATCAATTTGCAGGGGTTTTAGGGCATGAGATTGCACATGCAGATATGCGTCATTCGACGAGACAAATGACTACAATGTTTGGAATGCAGGTTTTATTAGATGCTTTAGCAGGCGACCTAGGAGCTTTGTCGCAAGTAACAGCAGGGTTAATAGGCTTGAAATTCTCTAGAAAGCATGAGGCTCAAGCAGATGAGAAATCTGTTCATTATCTTTGCCCAACTGATTACAATGCAGATGGTGGTGGTGAATTTTTTAAGAAAATTGAAGAAATGGGTGGCGCAAATACGCCTGAATTTTTAAGTACACACCCTGATCCAGGAGATAGAATTGAGCACTTTCAAAATTTAGCAATTACAAAAGGTTGCCTAGGAACGAAGGATTACAAAACGGAATATCAATTGATGTTATCAAAATTACCTTAGACCTATTCAATTTTCTTTCTTAGAAAAGTAATTTGAGTTAACAGATGTCTTATCTAAATAGTAAAAAAGTAACTTAAACTGACGAAGTTTAATGATCAAATGAATCAGTACCTTTATTTGATACCTTCACCTTATCATCTCCAGTAGAGATAACCAAAAACTCTGTTCTTCTGTTTGCCTGATGCTCTTCTTCAGAACAGTCCGATTTAACAGAGCCTTCACATTCACAATCATTCAATAATCGTGTTTCTCCATATCCTTTCCCTGAAATTCTTTCTGGATTCGAAATACGATTCTGAATGTATTTCGCTGAAGATTTTGCACGTTTATCAGAGAGTTTCACATTGAAAGCTGCTGATGCTCTACAATCGGTATGTGCGCCTAGCTCAACAGTCATCTTCGGATACTTATTCATAACTTCTACAATCTTGTCTAATTCTATCGATGCATCTAGGCGGATATTCCATTTTCCTAAATCAAAATTAATCGGGTTGATTAATAAAGCCAAATCCTCCACTTCAACATCCATTGTCAATCCTCCTTTCATTAATGAGTTTACATCAATCTGACCTGGTGCTGTAATCAGATAATTAAAAGTAACCGTTTTTGGAAAATACCCTTCTTTGACTAACTCAATGTTGTATGAAAGATGATCATCTATTTTTTTATCAACGATTCCCTTTAAGATAACTCCTGTACTCTTCGTTAAATCTTCCAAAAAGACAATTCCTGTTATGTTATCAATAATCTTAATTTTTACTCCTTCAAGTGCAGCATTTGTTTTAGCATCCATAACTAAAGCATACAATGCCAGGCCAGGATCTTTTTCTAAGGTTAAATTTTTTTCAATTTGTTCAATATTACCCTGAATATTTTTGGTAGTAAGAGTCCCATTATTGTCAAAATAATCTTCTCTGCTAACATTGATTGTATAATCCTGGTCTTCTTCCAATTCAAATGAATAGAATCCTTCATCGTCGGCTAGAGCTGACCATATAACATCCCCTGCAGCGTTAACTAGTTCAATAGTAGCATTCGGTATGATTTCTTTTGAACGGTAATCCGTTATTAATCCTTGTACTATAAGATTAACCTTAAACGGTTTGAGTAGCGCAAAAGAGTAAATATCATCTGATCCTGCACCTGAACTTCTGTTGGAAGAAACATATCCTGTTAAATTATCAGAATTCATGATCAAAGCGAAATCATCATTTGAGCCATTCACTGGTTTTCCAACATTCATTAGTTTCCTGAATGAGCCATCTTTATTTGGAAGCATCACGAAAACATCTAAACCTCCTAATCCCAAATGTCCATCAGAAGAAAAGAATAACAAGTCATCACTGGAAACCCATGGAAATATTTCTTGTCCTTCAGTGTTGATTTTGTTACCCATGTTTTCAACATTCTCAAAAGTACCATCTTCATTGATCTTAATTTTGTATATGTCAGAACCTCCCAATCCTCCGGGTTTATCCATTACAAAATATAAGATTTTACCATCAGCACTTATCGTTGGGTGTCCTACAGAATAGTCCTTCGAATTCAAAGGGAACTCACGCTCATTAATCCATTTTCCTTCTTCATTGATATTCGAAATGTAAATTTTTAAATTTTGGATTCCTTCAGTATCTCGTCGTTTATTTCCACTAGACATATTGTTACGTGTATAATACACCGTTTTTTTATCAGGTGAAAAACACAACGGACCTTCATGAAACTTTTTATTGATCTTTTTTGACTTAAATTCAAGGTTAATTAATTCTTCATTCTCATCTACTTCTGCTGTATACAAATCCAAAAAGCGTCTACTGTTCCATGTATGATATCGTTTAATAGCCGCGTGCTCTGTTTTATTGGAAACAACATAAATCTCACCCTCAATTCCTGGATATCCACCGAACTCTGTGTTTTCAGTATTAATTTTCAAATGATTGATTGAGAAGTAAACTCCCTGAGATGCTATTTGCTTAAGATAACCTTTGTTTTCCATAAACTGCTTACCTCTACTATCACTAGATTTCATCAAATAGAATTTATCCATCCATTTGTCACTTTCTTGATAATTACCATTCTCCTTGAGTGTTTGGGCATAATTGTACACATCATCACTTGAACCATCTGTTTTAGTAATAAATTGAGCATAATATATTTCAGCTTCAATGGTATTACCCATTTGGTAATAACAATTTGCTAATTTTGATTTCAAATTTGTACTATCTATATCTGAACCTATCAATTCAAGGTACAAAGGAACTGCTTCCGAGTATGCTAATTTTGAATAGTAGTTATCTGCTTTTTTTAGTTTGACGCCCTGAGCACTAGCTAAAGTACTTATCAAAACAAATAGAATTATGCTAATTTTTTTCATTTGTGGTTTTTTTCTATATTCAATTTAGAAATAACGAGGTGAACGAATTCCCTCTTTTTTAAACACGAAGTCATAAGACAATAATAATTCAACTGATCCTGAGTTATAGGAAGTAAGCTCAGTGAGAGTATAGTCATAAGCCAACCCAACTTTAAATTGAGGCATGAATTGATATTGAACAAATGCTCCAAAACTATCATTAAGACGATTCATTATACCTAACCATAACTTTTCATTATATATTCCAGCAAGACTTATGTCAATAGAGATTGTTGCCCCTTTGGTTAACTTAACTTGTGTCGTTGGGCGTAATTTCCAGTTTTTATTCACATTAAATACTCCGCCTGCAATTAAAAAATAATGGCGTTTTCCCAACTTGTTATCAGATCCAGGATATTTTCCTTCCAAAATTTTAGGAATGCTAGCTCCGACAAACCATTTAGGAGTATGGTAATAAATTCCTGCTCCAAAATTTGGGTTTATAATCATCTGTGATGCTCCTAATAAAGAAGGATCGTTTATTTGTGTTGACATCAACTCATTAGTTCTTGAATTAATCATGTTCACACCACCTTTTAAACCAAAAGACAATTTATTTTTCTGGTTTTTAAACTTTAAAGTGTATGAAAAATCGCCATAAATCAATGTTTGGTTAATAGGACCAATTTTGTCATTTACTACTGTTACTCCTAATCCTAAGCTCTCATATTTTAATGGCGAGTGCAAACTTAAGCTTGTTGATATAGGTGCACCATCCATTCCTATCCATTGCCCTCGACTAATTGATGTAATATTAAGCATATCATTAGAGCCAGCATATGCTGGATTAACATACTGGGTATTATCCATGTACTGGGTAAACTGAGCATCTTGCTGACTGAATGAAATTCCCCCAGTCAGTATTATTGTTGCTATTAAAATTATTCTTTTCATAATTTGAAGTATTTCTTATTATCGTTGTAAATAAATATATCCTTGAAATATTCCATTTTCTCCGATTAAGGGGTCTTTGGTATCGAAAATATAGAAGTACGTTCCTGTTGGTAATTCATTGCCTCCTATACCAATACCAACATTTATTGTTCCGTCCCATGAATTATTGTAATTATCTGTTTCGTATATTTTATTCCCCCATCTATTGAAAATCATAAGGTGATTATCTGGATAATTTTCCAAACCAGTGATTACAAACAAATCATTGTAATTATCCGCATCTGGCGTAAACCCATTAGGAATAGAGAAATTGCAATTCTTCGGGTCACATGGGTCATTTGGATCAGATATTCCTGATGGAACGTATGGTGTTGATGGATCATCTATTCCTGTTGTTTCTTCACAATCTGTAAGTCCATCTCCGTCTGTATCGGTTGTGTTGATTCCGACTGGATCACATGGATCGTTTGGATCAAATGGTCCTGCTCCATATGTTGTTGGGTCTTCTGGTGTTGATGGATCATCTACTCCTGTTGTTTCCTCACAATCAGTAAGTCCATCTCCGTCAGTATCGGTTGTGTTGATTCCGATTGGATCACATGGGTTGTTTGGATCAAATGGTCCTGCACCATATGTTGTTGGATCTTCTGGTGTTGATGGATCGTCTACTCCTGTTGTCTCCTCACAATCAGTAAGACCATCTCCGTCTGAATCTGTTGTGTTGATTCCGATTGGATCACATGGATCGTTTGGATCAAATGGTCCTGCACCATATGTTGTTGGATCTTCTGGTGTTGATGGATCGTCTACTCCTGTTGTTTCTTCACAATCTGTAAGTCCATCACCGTCTGTATCGGTTGTGTTGATTCCGGCTGGATCACATGGGTCGTTTGGATCAAATGGTCCTGCTCCATATGTTGTTGGATCTTCTGGTGTTGATGGATCGTCTACTCCTGTTGTCTCCTCACAATCAGTAAGACCATCACCGTCTGTATCGGTTGTATTGATTCCGGCTGGATCACATGGGTCGTTTGGATCAGAGGGTCCCGAAGGTACAATAGGTGTTGATGGATCATCTATTCCTGTTGTTTCTTCACAATCTGTAAGTCCATCAATGTCTGTATCGGTTGTATTGATTCCGGCTGGATCACATGGGTCGTTTGGATCAGAGGGTCCCGAAGGTACAATAGGTG
>ERZ651776.64-NODE-64-length-146428-cov-7.856564_pt1 | contig 146428 bp, 96 predicted proteins | sample MGYA00514761_ERZ651776 | MGnify/ENA metagenome assembly ERZ651776
CACCTTGCGGTGTCTTTTGGCGCCACCTTTACCTAAACCTTTACCACCTTTACCTCTGCCGGACATTGTGAATATGTATTATTTGTTTTTTAATGACGATTGAACGGACGTTTTCGTCCGTTTCTTTGTGTGTTTTTGTGTTTTTTGGCCTGTTTTGCAGGGGTTACTTCTCAATTTTGCTATATGAAGTGAAACGAGTCGCACGAACGAGCGTTTGAGAAGGTCGAGCGTGAAAAAGCTACGAAGACGAAATTCAATCAACGACAAGAAAATACAACAAAAAGAACAACCTCGATCCCTTATCACTTGGAAAGCGTATTACGTTTTAAAAGAAATACTTATACAACATAACTCCTCATAACTATCTATCATCCCCATATCTATCGCATCAGAACTTTTTAGCTTTTCTTTTGCTCTCCAAGTTCCGTGAGCATCGAATACAAACGACTGTTGTGACTGTACAACCCTAAATGATGGTGTACAATGTGCACCTTTTTTTTCGCAACTGCTCGAAAATGCAAGACCTTAAATAATCGGCGACATTAAGCGCGCTGAAAGGTACGTTACTGTTTACGGATTTGAACGCGCTTGGGCTTGTTCGATAGATATTCAGTATATCTTTCCTCTTAAGAAGTTTCGATTAATATGAATCAGTGATACATCTGATGTCGTACCAAACGTAAAATCTTGATTTCAAACCTTTTTTCCGTTTTCGAGATTCAAATGAATCGTTTGACACAAAAGAAATCTTCATTATAAATCAAACACAATGGCTCGTACCAAACAAACTGCTCGTAAATCCACCGGTGGCAAAGCCCCGAGAAAGCAACTCGCGACTAAGGCCGCGCGCAAATCTGCGCCGGCGACTGGTGGCGTCAAGAAGCCGCACAGATACCGCCCGGGTACCGTCGCGTTGAGAGAAATCCGCAAGTACCAAAAGTCCACGGAATTGCTCATCCGAAAGTTGCCGTTCCAACGTTTGGTCAGAGAAATCGCCCAAGATTTCAAGACTGACTTGCGATTCCAATCCTCCGCGGTCTTGGCGTTGCAAGAAGCGTCCGAAGCGTACTTGGTTGGCTTGTTCGAAGACACCAACTTGTGCGCGATCCACGCCAAGAGAGTCACCATCATGCCGAAGGATGTCCAATTGGCGAGAAGAATCAGAGGTGAACGTGCGTAAGTTATTAACTAACGCTGTGCCTTTGAAACAACCATCAAACAAACAAATTGAAGATTCTTATCTTCACCATAAGTACACATAAAGTGCCTCGTTGCGCTATATAAGATTAATCATTATTCACACTTAACGCCTTCTTATCGTTTTCAAAATTCAAATTCAAGAGAGAGTACCACATAATTTTAGTATCCCCTTTCTTCTTCCTAAATCAGTACACCTCGAACGAGGAAAGTATAAAAGTAGTAATTTTCTTCGAAGACTAATAAAGCCGTACAACAAATCACTACTGATAATGTATAATACTACTATTACAATTCGTTTGCAATTCTAACGGGGACTATGTTATAATTCTATTTCCATCTCCCCCAAATGTTATCTAGAGTGTGCGTTTTACCGGCTTTCAACCAAGCGCTGATTTCTTTGCGCAAATAGTCGCGGTTTCGCGCCAACTCTCGCGCCAACTTTTCCTTTGTGCACACGCCTTTTTTCTTCAACTCGTACAGTAAGTTTTGAACTCTCGGTTGACTTCTACCTTCAATTCGCGAACACAGAATTGGCTTAGCCGCGTACTTGTCTTTGATCTCCGCGAAACACTGGAAGACATTTCCGAGAAGCAACGCCGTCGCAAACGGACCGACTGCTTTCTCGAGTTCAGTCACGTTCATCGCTTTCAGAGGTAACTCCCAAAGGTGCGGTCCAAACCGAGGTGCTACCCAACACACGACTTGATCGCGATTTGGCGCGTATCTCGGTATCGGGTCGTCTAATACTCTATCCATGCCTTCTAATAAACACTCACTTTGCAACAACCAACTCGGTTCAACTGTCGTCGCACCAACCACATACGGTCGCTTCTGCGTTTGGATTAAGTCGTTGTAGACAATGAACTCAGACGCAGTTTTGTGCAACGCGGAGGATGGGTGCAAGAAAACTGGTCTGTTGTCATCGAGACCACCGTTGCTCGAAGAATCAAACGCCGGCTTGTATCGCAACGCTTTCGTGCTTCGCGACATCGAGTCCAGATTTTCGCCTCTGATTTCCGCATCTCGAGCATACTGTTCGAGCTCTTTCTGTTTCGAACGTCGAGCGACTTGATCGATCCATCCGCAACACAAAGCCTTTCGTAGCGCTTTATCTAAATCCGAATTCGGTTTAATAACAATCTTGCTAACACTGACTTTCTCAGCGACTTCATCCTCTTCAATCAAACCTATTCGAGATAATACCCGGAACAACTGTTTGCGTAAATCTGACATTTCACGCATAGTGCGTTCATGCAAACGATTTTCTTGGCAAAACACGTGCGCTTTCGATGGACCATTTGCCTCTACAAACTGGTTGTACGCCAACAAGCACTGCGCAACTGTCAAGGCGTCTGAGTTCACGTGATGAAACTTGACGTGCGGCGGCGGCGCGTTCGATTTTTTCCCTTCTTTCATCTCCTTTTCTTCGTCGTCGTCGTCGTTTCTATCGTTTCTATCTTCGCTATCGTTTGCTTCGACGTGTTTTAAAAACGGTGAATCCATACCGAGACCGGCGCACACCGCTATCGCGTAAATCAAACAGTTTTTTACGCCCGATACAGAAGCGGCTATTAGCATTCTTGCTTGTCTCGGACTGACTGGAATTTGTGCCATTCCTCGACCAATATCCGAAAGCTCGCCTATTTGGTTAGTTGCTCCTAGAATTTCCAGAGTACGCGTAGCCAGTCGAACTTGCTCGAAATCCGGCGGCGTGATGAATGGGAAATTCAACACTTTGTCGATGCCTAAATAGCGCATGCTCAAAACGACTCCATCGACCGGTGCAGTCGTTATTGCCGGGGCAGCAAACTCGTTCAAATCGTTTACGTAGTGCGAAGACGAAAACAGGCGATAGCAGTGTCCAGGCGCAGTTCTTCCAGCACGACCAGCGCGCTGTTCAGCCGATGCTTTTGAAATCCATCCAACTTCGAATCGAGACATGCCAGAAGTTTTTTCGTACTTTCTCTCCTTTTGACGTCCAGCATCGACGACATATCGAACTCCAGGGATTGTAAGCGATGTTTCGGCTACGTTTGTGGATACTATGACGTTTCTTTTATACCCTTTTGGTGTTTTCGCAAACACGCGCGCTTGCGCTTGAGGCGGAAGCATGGCATACAAAGGTAAAACGTTCAACGGCCCAGGACCATCATCGTCATTTTCACGATTGTTACTCTCATCAGTACCTCCTTCTTCTTTCTTTTTGCCATCGGTATTATCATCAGTGATGACTTTGAAGTTGGCAGTCGGTGCGTATTTTCGTGCCCAATCTGCCTCGGCTATTTTTGTCTCTTCTTCGGTCAGCGCGTCGCCCATTACGACAACTTCATCTTCCTCGGAAATATCTGAGCGGTCATCGTCGTCGTCGTCAAAGTCATCTTTGAACGTGTCTTCGTTGAAATCATTCAAAACTTCTCCAGCAGCATCGGCGGCATCTACATCATACGCATCACCTATCGCATCGTCCTCTTCTTCCTCCTCTTCTTCTTCTTCTTCTTCTTCCTCTTCCTCTTCCTCTTCCTCTTCACCATCATCATCATCTTGATTGTCGTTGTCCTCGTCTCCTTGCTCCGACGTTATCCTATGTGCCGTCTGTTTCTTCTTCTTCTTTACTTTTTTCTTCAAGGGATAATTCCCTCTTAACCGTTTGCAAAAGTCTTCGACTTCTTTCTGACCGGTCAAAAACACGAGAACATCTCCCGGAGGTAGTTTGCGGTGAATCGCGAGCGTTTTACGCAACGCTTCGGAGACGTAATCTACCATTTCCGTTCTTCGCGAGAAATGTATCGTCACGGGAAACTGTCTCGCCGCAACGTTCATAACAACCGGTGGTATTGGACACAATTTTTTATTCTTCACAAACTCTTCGACGCGCAGAGTCGCAGACATGACGACAAGACGTAAAGGCGTGATGACGTTTTTATTATTCTTCTCTTTCGTCAGAGCCGCCCGTAAAGGCACAATTCTCGACAGTAAACCCAGCAAAATATCCGTGTTTACCGATCTCTCGTGCGCTTCGTCGACTATGACGACTGAATACTTGCGCAACAACAAATCTGCTTGAATTTCTCGAAGTAAAATACCATCGGTACAGAATTTAATCCGAGGCGTATCGCCGACGCGTTTATCGTGACGGACTTGGTACCCGACATCACCTCCTAATTTCACGTTCAATTCTTCGGCTATTCTTTTCGCTGTCGACGTCACGGCTACTCGTCTCGGTTGTGTCACGCATACGGCTCCCGGATGGTCCACACAACCTGGATCTCCATACCCGGCTTCGTATAGGAATTGCGGAACCTGTGTCGTTTTACCGCATCCGGTTTGTCCGCAAATCACACTTATTGGATTTGTATTAATCGCGTTCATAATCTCGTGCTCTTCGCCTAAAATGGGCAACTGAAGGCGTCCTTCTTGTATTTTTTCATCTCTTTCTACGGGAACGGCGTACGCGCTGCCGAAGAAGACTTCGTGATATTCTGATTTCTGCTGCGGTTGCAGTGCAAGTTCGTCGGCGGCGTCTTCTTTCAGCTTGTATTTTTCTCTCAAAGCTGAAACTAACGCTCGCGTGGCTCCATCGAGCGTTTGTACGCCAATCTTAGACCGTTCGATGATGTCCACATCACCTAGTGCTTCTAAATCTACCTTTTCTTGTTCAGTTAACTCCTTCGATGGCTCTTCTTCTTCCTTCGCTTTTGCGCGGTCTTCCTCTCGCGCCTCGTCCTCCTCTTCCTCGGAAGACTCCGCCGCGTCTTTCTCGTTGGCAGTTTTCGCCCGTTTCGCCAATCTCTCCTGCTCTTCTCTCTGCCCGGGTAAATAACTCGATATCCCCATTCGCTCTGCTTTCATTTGTTTCGTCAGTTTCTCTTTCCTCGTCTCTTTGTTTCCAAGCGTCGAGGACTTCTCAAAGTAATACATCTCCTCCTCTTTGAGAGTGTTTTTCTTCAACGACTCGAGCACGGCTTCCCTTCCCGCGCGTTTCCTCTTGTCCTCTTCCACCTTCAAAAGTTTCCGCTTTTGCGATTTCGAGAGTTTCTTTTCCGGAAGAGGTGGAGGTTCTTTGGATGTCGTCGACTTCTTCTTCTTCGCGTGGAGTAACACGACAGTTCCGGAAAGTTCCTCCGAAAGCATCGTTTCTTCTTCGTCTTCTTCTTTGTGCTTCTTTGTCTTCTTTGTCTTCTTCTTCTTTGTCTTCTTCTCGACGTCTCTTTCTCTTCCTCCTCCAGTAGCCATCGACATCATCATCGTCTATAAGTCATCGTCGATGATGATTTATCATCAGTGAATATCCGCTTTTGCGAGTGATGTGTAATGCAGAATTTTGGTCTCAAAACGTCACTTTTCCCTTTCGCCGCCACCCGCACGTTCATTGGCATTCAGCGTTACACACAAACCCGCAGAGTGCACACGACACGATGATGCAATCTTTCGCCGTCTGTTTTCGACCAATGTGTGAACAGAGAGCGCACTCCAATCGCTTCGCGTCCTCGTCTTCGTTTTCATCACCACCACCACCCACTTTGAAAACGACGACGACGATTCAGACGACGAGAAACGGGAGGAGGAAAAAACAAACGCGAGAGAGAACACTTTTGATGAACAGCTTGGGAACATCTTCAGAAGATATCAAAGAAACCATGGCTGAAGAAATCTCTCAAAAGATTAACGAGGAAATCGCAGACGCGAGGGGTGCGTTAATCCAAGTCGGCGCCGTCGTCGCCGCGCACGGTTTGAAAGGCGAAGTCAGAGTTTTACCTCTGACGGACTTTATCGAGGAACGTTTTATGAACCCGGGGGTGGAGTTGTACGTGGAAAATGTTGCGCAAGGAAGATCGTCGAAAAACGACGGATACGATCGACCCATAGCGGAGGGGAAGTTCATGCGCATCGCCAACGGACGATGGGTGACGAGTAAAGGAAGAACAGAACCGATTGTAAAGTTTAAAGGATGCTCGGACCGCACGACGGCGGAGGCGATGATTGGAAGACGCATATACATCGGGGCAGAAAGTCGAGCGGAAATCGAGGAAGAGGATGCGTTCTACTGCCAAGACTTGGAGGGTTTAACGGTGATTATGCACGAAGGCGAGAGGGAAGTTGTAGGTGTGGTTGAAGACATATATCGCGGCGCCGGCGAGAAGGATTTGATGAAGGTGCTCATGCAACCAGAGATGGAAACGAAGACGAATAAAAACGGAGAAGTCGAAATCGACGTCGTGGAGTATTACGTGTATATACCGTTCGTGAAAGATATCGTGCCTGTTGTAGATGTCGACCAAGGGCTGATTGAAATCACCCCTCCTCCTGGCTTGCTTGATTTGAAACAAAAAGTAGGGAAGAAGAAGAATAAAATATAAATATACGAGTACTAACTGCTTGCATACACTACCACTATAATCTCTAAATATCGCTCTAAATACATACACAAAAATCATTAACTTGCACAGAAATATATAACTACTGATAGTCGGAAGAGATTGAATCTAGCTCGATACTTTTGCCGCTAATTCGGATCGCACTCAGAGACGTCGCGATTGGGCGCTTGTAACTTCGCAAACTCAAACTCGAATACACGACTGAAACTGAACTCAACGCCATCAACGCGGCGGCTGCCCACGGCGGTAATTGAAACATAGTTCTCGAATAGAAAGCACCAGCGGCCCATGGAATGGCGATGATGTTATATCCCAGGGCCCAGATGTAATTCATTTTTATTTTTCGAAACGTTTCTCGAGCAATATCCAAACTCACCGCGACATCTTCTAAATCGCTCTTCATCAATACAAAATCAGCCGCCTCAATGGCAACTTCTGTGCCGCAACCTATCGCTATTCCAACATCCGCCGAAGCTAACGCTGGAGCATCATTGATACCATCTCCAACCATTGCTATGACAGCGTCAGGATTGGTATTCTTCATTTCGGCAATCTTTTCGGCCTTATCTTTCGGGGACATTCGAGCGTAAACGTTCTGAATGCCGCATTCGCTCGCGATTGCTTTCGCGGTTTCGATGTTATCTCCGGTGACAATCGCGCATTCTATGTGCATTCTAGCTAGCATGGCAACAACACCAGCCGCTTCGGGTTTGATTGGATCTGAAACTGCAAAAACACCTTCCACGGCGTTGTTAATCGAGACGAAAACGACCGTATGCGCCTCGCTTTGGTGTTCCCCTGCGAATTTCCGCGCTTCGTGAGGTATGTTCTCGGCACCACCGACGAGCTTTTCGTTTCCTATGTGCACAGAAATTCCACTTTCCATGACACACCTTAAACCTTCTCCTGGAATAACTTGCGACGAGATAACTTTATCTTTATTTGGTTCGTCGTTGCTTTTTGTCGTTTCATCCGCATACTTCACGAACGAATGCGCAAGCGGGTGTTCGCTATCTTTCTCTGCAACGGCCACTATTTCAGCAAGTTGTTGTTGCGAATAAGTACTACTAAAGACTCTCAACTCCAAGACTTTCGGCTTGCCTTGCGTGAGCGTTCCGGTTTTATCGAACAACACTTTGTTCACTTTTGCCGCGCGTTCCAAACCGTCTGCACCTTTGATCAAAATACCGTTACTTGCACCGACGCCAGTGCCAACCATTACCGCGGTCGGTGTTGCTAGCCCTAAAGCGCACGGGCACGCAGTCACGAGGACAGAGATACCAAAGAGCATGGCAAAGATAAATCTTGATTCGTTTTCGGGAAGCCAGCTTTCTGGGTATTTATTTTGCGCGCCAGCGTAATACCACATAAAGAACGTGAAAGCGGACACGATGATCACGAACGGAACAAAGACATTCGAGATGGAATCCGCCGCCGCTTGAATCGGTGCTTTTGCAAGCTGTGCGTTTTCAACGAGCGTTACGATTTGAAACAACGACGTCTCTGAGCCGATCTTATCCGCGCGCATGAGAAACGCCGCTCCTGCGTTGAGCGTACCTCCAGTGATGGTATCTTTTCCGCATTTCTTTATCGGCATGCTTTCTCCCGATAACATCGACTCGTCCACGTAGGCCAACTCGGAATCTAATAAAACGCCATCTGCGGCGATGCGAGCTCCAGGCATTACTTTCAATATATCGCCCCTGTGGATTAACGTTGCAGAAATGACTTTCTCGGAGTACGACGTTCCATCTTTGTTCAAAGTCAATAAGATAGTTTCCGAAGGCACGAGTTGGAGTAGTTTAGTAACCGCATCTGAAGTTTTCTTCTTCGCCGAGGACTCTAAATACTTTCCGAGCAAAATAAACGTAATGAGCATCGAGCTCGTATCGAAAAACGTTTTCCCGTAGTTGTGCCCAATCGTAATGCAATGAAATATCGTAAACACCGAGGCAAAATACGCCACATTTGTCGCCATGGCGACTAACACGTCCATGTTTGCGCTGCCGTGTCGGAGCGATTTGTACGCTCCGGTATAAAACCGTCGTCCAACGACGAATTGCACGGGAGTCGCTAAAGCCCACTGCATGTACGTCGATATTTTCACGTCGAGAATCTGCGTCTTGATGAAATTTTTAAGCAAATCGGCGTGAGTAAACGCAATGTTGATTAAAATTATGGGCACCGTATACATCAACGCCGAAATCAACAAAGACCAGTACTCCTCGGCTTCCGATTTCCGCTTCTTCGACCCGCCTTCTTTACCATCGCCGACGAATAACAAATTACACTCAAACCCACAATCTTCGACGGCACTTATAATCGTTCTCGGTCCAGTCGCGGTTGAATCGAAAGAAACTTTTGCCGACCCTCGAGGCAACAACGCGACCGAAGCGCTCAAGACGCCCGGCGTATCGTTCAAGGCGTGTTCAACTGCCGACGTGCACGCCGAACAAGTCATTCCCTCTACGGATAGAAATATGTTCGCGATCGACGTCTCTTTCTCTACTTCGGCTTCAAAACCGACGTCTTCTAAGGAGGACACTAAAAGCGCCTCAAAGTCGGAGATATTTTGTTTGAGTGAACTCGCGAACTCAACGACGGCTCGTCCGGTTGTTAAACTCACCGCCGCTTTCTCGACCCCGTGTATAGAACTCAAAACACCTTCGACGGTTCCAGAACACGCTGAACACGTCATTCCTCTCACGTGTAACCGAATGATCTGTTGTAGTCTTCTCGTAACTGTTGTTCTTGTCGTTGGATTCATCATCGATGATGGTCCATCAGCCAATCGTTTTTCTTCAACTTCTGTTTCATCATCTTCGTTCGATGATGACGATGACGCGGGAAAAGAAACCAACGGGATGTTCTCAACCATCGTCAGAGCCGGTTGCTTGCTCCCGAAGCCTCCTCCTCCTCCTCGCTTCTTCATCTCCTCTCAATTACTAATACAAGCGCAATTTTTTTAAAAGGCAACTTTTTTTTCCAACCATCTCCTGCCCTCCTCCTTATATTTCGCCTGTGACCTCCTCCGACCTAAAAATGCAAAAATGTTTCCTCTTTCATCTTTCCTCAAAAATTTTTTAACACGCCAAAAAAGCGAACAGAGGCAAAACCAACAATGGGGACGAATAGTAATAATAATAATAATACTAATAATAATAATAGAAATAGTAACACTTTTAGCAGAAAGAAGGGATTGATACACGGGTACCTGTTACTGTACAACTTGATACAATCGCTCGGATGGACCGCAGTTTTAGCGAGCGCACTCAGAGCAGTTTTGTTGCCCGCCTCATCAAATTTTGGACGCACCACCAATTGGCAGGAGAGATTGACGACGGTGTACGACCACTCGTCGATGTTCGTCAAACCGTTCCAGATTTTATCTCTGATGGAAACTTTGCACGCTGTATTTGGTTTTGTTCGATCGCCGGTACTTCCGAGCGTCTTGCAATGGATGGGTAGGACGCACGTTTTAATGTGCGTGACCGATTCTGTTATGCCCTTGCAAAAAACAACCGCCGCGGGAGTGTTGATTTTATGTTGGGCTATAACTGAGTGCGTGAGGTACCCGTGCTATGCGTTGGGGATTTTGAATGCCACTCCAAAGTGGTTGCTCTATTTACGGTACACGCTTTTCATTCCGTTGTATCCTTTAGGGGCAGCCTCGGAAATGAAACTGATGTACGATTCCATCGGTTTCGTCAAACGCGTGGAGATGTATTACGTGCACATGCCAAACGTTTTAAACTTTGCGTTTGATTATTCGTGGTTCTTGTATCTCGTGTTGGTGGTGTATCCGTTCATGTTCGCGCAACTGTATTTTTACATGTTCCATCAGAGACGACGGAAGTTAAAGACGAAGAAAGCGTGATATAAGCGCACATTTTTTTAGCGTTGTCTTTACTTATAGAACAACACCTCTATATCTTACAATCTTTCGAACACTACACATCTATCTATCTATCTATCTATCTATCTATCTATACTTTTGCCTCCATTTCTATCGTCCTCCCGCTCTGTTAGAACGTTTCAACATTCGAAGCTTTTGCGTGATTCGATCCTTAACCGATCCTTTCTTTCGTTTTTTCGTCTCTTTGTACTCGCGGACTTCCTCCTCTTGAAGTCGCGTCGCTAACCTTTCTTGCTCTAGGATTTGTTCCGCATTTTCCTCACAAATCCCCATTTCCGCTCTCGTTCCGGCAATAGCGAGCATTTCTTCGTTGTGGTCTCGAACTTCTTGCGCGACGACCGTTTTCGCCGCTCTTTCGACGGCAAGAGCTGATACGTTCTGCCTCTTCGGAGGAGGCTGGTACGCTCGTCTCCTTCGCCGGTGCGCTCTCTCGAGAAGTTCGTTGATGTTCGAAGATTGACGCAAGGCGTTTTCGCCTTGTAAATTGGGCATCAATCCCGATTGGACGATTGGATTTTCTTCTCCTTCCTCCTCTTCCTCTTCTTCTTTGCAATTCTCATTACCGCTTGCAACTTGTTTCAACTGTTTTCTCTTTTCGAGTGGTATTAAATTCAACGCGTCGCAGCGCTCGATGATATCAACAATCTTCTTTTTCACCTCACCAAGTTTGTTGATACATCTTGCCCGTTCGTCCTGTAACGAGTGATTGGTGAAACGACCAAGAAAGGCCAAGTGAGACGAAAACTTCGGCAATAGTTGTAGCCGAGCGGAAACGTAAAATCCTCTCAAGTCTTCCAAGACAGCCGCGTTGTCTTCTGTTTCGCACAAGTAAATTCCGTTATCATTATCGTCGGCGTTATTGTGGTCATAATTTTTATCATTATTCTCGTTCTTCTTCTTTGGAGTCGAAGCGTCGTCATTTTTATGTCCATCGAGGTTTGCGTGCTCTTCGTCTTCTACGTCTTCCCACTCTGTTTCTTCGTCTTCGTCGTTTTCAAGTTTATTGTTTCCTTTCCCGGTCGATGCACCGAATAAGATTTCAAAGCACGCCTTGGCACCAAAGACAACCTCGTGAGAATCCTCCACGAGCGACGGTACGTCATTTTTCACCTCTTCCCATTTTTGTAACAAGCGCTCTTGCACCTCCCGTTCTCTTCGCGCTTCTTCCTCCTTTGCCTTCTTCGCCTTCACTTCGGGAGCCTCGTCGCCGAGATTTTCCGTCACAAATCTCTTCGCAATTTCAATCTGTGGGAACTGCGCCCCGAATTTAACACCCCATTTTTCTAACGTTTCGTATCCAATCTGGCGAAGCGTCTCTTTCTTCGCCTTGTCGTTCCCCGGTAAGTTGGTTTCGCTCAACATGGCGCTTCGTTTCGCTCCGTTCCTGCCGCACGTCCCTACGCCCAAACCGAACCGAAGGAACTCGTTCAGTCTTTCCATGGTGAGTTCTCGAAACAGTTTCGATTGTACGCTCAGTTTCCGTATAATCCCGCACGTTTTCATTCTCGTCTCGATGTTTCTCTTATCTCGTAAATACGTCTCAAACATCAAGTCGTGCGAATGCTTCAACACTCTCTCGTCTGAGTGTTTCAAAGTTCTTTTGAGAACTAAAAACTTCTCGTCCGAGGAGATGAGTTCGTCCACGTTTGACGCGGAAATCAAAAGCTGATTCTCGTTCCTATTATTCGCATCACGAGCATCAGCAGTCGAGGAATATCGACAGGCTGCTCGCACTTGTTTGGTGACGACTGGAAACAAATCTACATTTTCTTCTCGTTTGTCATCGTCGTCCCCCAACGACGAAGCCGTCGTCTTCATCACGTTTTCGCCGCCAGAGGAAGAAGGAAAAGGGGCGGTGGTCGTCGTCGTGGGCCTCATTTTCTCTCTCTTTCTTATTCTCTTTGTATTCTCTGTTTCCTACTACTGTTCATCATCATTCAAGCATTCGTAGTATTTGCCAGAGAACAGAAATGACCAGGAAAAAGTGAGAAAAAAGTCCATTTTCCATGCACGCATGAAAAGATATTCTCGAGAGCTCTCTTTTTCTCGTCAGCACGCAGACTCTCTCTTCAAAAATATCTCCTCTCAAAGTATCAGAGACCTTTTTCGACTCTGTTTGTTGTTGTGCGTCTTCTATATATCATCACATAAACAACGACACGACGAAAAAGTCTTTTGTCGATCTTCATCATCATCTGCGCAAAACAGTAGGAGTAGGAGGAAGAGTACGATTTGAGATTCTTTTACAGACTTAAACCTGTCGTTGTTGTTGTTGTTGTTGTTGTTTTTGAATTCATCTCTCTCAGCAAAAAGGAATCCAAAATCATCATCACGTCACGATCGATTTCTTTTTTTAACAACAGTAAAAATAATAATGTTTACGACTACAACTGGAACTCCTTCAACGATGAGGACTTTCGTCGTCGCTTCATCATCAAAACCATCGTCGTCGTTTACGTCGAGAGCGTACTCCTCAACGCGTGTGAATGCCACCTCCACGTCCTCTAGAGACAAAATGTTTAAAACGACGAACAACTTTTCCTGCAGAAGCTTTTCGAGAGGAAGATACCACCAACAACAAAAACAGAATAATAATAGAAGAAAAAACCGACTTATTGTGACTCCCATTCAAAGCGAAATGGGCGAAGGAGGGGAGAAATCTCCAGCCGAGTCTTCCACTCCGTACGATTACGAAGGCGCGCTGTTATTTCTCGGTTTAAAACCGGAGGCGACTTCGGAGGAAATCGTGAAAGCGAAGAACGACGTTTTGGCGCAGTTCCCGGACGACGAAGAGAAGAGACAACAGGTGGACGCCGCGTACGATGTTTTACTCTTGAGATCGTTCACGAAGCGGACGAGTGGACAAGGCGTGGACGAGAAAGTAAAGTATGCGGACGTCTTGACGCCGATTCAAGAGATTAAAAGAAACATTCCGCAAGGCGTGAAGGACGCGTCGAGCGCGCTTCCAGGCATGCCGGTGTTTGAAGTTGGATCCAAAGATATTTTGACGCAATCTGGCGTCGTGTTTGGCGCTTTGTTCCTTTGGGTGTTGGCCCAAGGCGTTTCCAATCCACCAGGATTTGATAATCCGCCCGGTTTACAAACAGCCATCGCGGTGTGTGCGTCAATTTTCTTGATGAACAAAAGAAACGTCGTCCTTTCGAGAGCGGTTGGTATCACCGTGGCGATGCTCACCATCGGGTGCCTCGTCGGCGGCGGCGTCGAGAATATTTTGAGAGTTGATATCGTTCCGTTAGGTGGTCTTTCCAGTCCGTCCGCTGTTGTCACGGAGTTTGGCATCCTCGCACTGTTCGTGGCGGCAAGTTCTTTGTATTAAATTAAAGGAAGAAGCTTTCGTATACAATAAGAAGAAGAAGAAGAAGAAAAGTTGTTCTGTCTCTGAGAAGAGAGAAGAAGCGATGGGGCGAAGAACTACTATATACCTTTTTACCATACACATAATATATTAATATCAATAAAATTACAGCTCCCTACTACATCTACATTATTACAACATCTATTATCGATTAGAAACAGACGTAATCAATCTCAACGTCTCGAATAGGCGCGACTTCGATCGAGTTTCGGACGTGTTCTTTTAACACCTCCAAGCGTTCCTCAAAGTCTCTCTCGTCCTTCATCGAACACGGATCAGGATTAAATCGAACTACTTTCAACGGTATATTAAAGTAATCTCTCAACTGCTCTAAACGATCATCTTCACCGTCTCGCTCGTACTTTTTGTGTTGAAACTCGTCCACTTCGATAATCATCGCCCAATTGTTGACTTCGATGACGATGTCAGGCTTAATCGACCCGAGTCTCCCTAATCGATGGTTAAATCGCATATCGAACTCTCTAAAGTTCTCTCGTAACGATTCAAAGACTAGTTTTTGTTTCTCCTCGTACGCTGGCGCAGCTCTTCCCATCCACGAGACGGATACTTTTCCAGCTAACTCGTCCACGTTTCTCGGTCCGTTTCGATACCACGTCTTCAAAGGCTCAAACTCGAAACCGAGGTTGGTCAAAGCCTCCTCTCTCTCGGGCTTCAACGTTCCGTTTCGATGGGTTTTACGTTGCGTGGCGACCCAATATCCCAGCGGACGATTTAATCGGTACGTCGCTGGAACGTTACAGTGATCGTGTTCTCTTTGAAACTGTCTCAGTTCGGTGAAACGCGTGTCCCAAGAGGCGCGTCTTCGGGCGTTTTTCTTTGGATTTACATACTCCTCGAAACCGTTGTCGATTAATAATTGCCTCTTTTCCATACTTTTCGTGTTTTTCTGCGCGTTTAACCAACGTTTCAATTTGATCGGAAGTTGGTTTTTCGTCCCGTCTCCGTTGATCTCTTTGAACAAGATGAGTTCTTCGAAAGTTTGCTCCCACGATTGTTTCGGCCGTTGGTTCTGTTTCTTCTTCTTCTTTGTACCGTCGTTCGAGCGGTCGTTGTTTTCTTCTCCTTTCGACCTCCTCTTCACGTCGAACATTCCCAACGCGTTCAAAGCTTCATACTTTTCCGGTGTGAGCTTATCTTCACGAGCCAGTTTTCGTTGGTAAGTGATCCATCGAGCCAACGGTACTTTGTCGTCGGTTTTCTTGATGGTTAACGACCCTTCGTTTGCCAACTTCCACTCTAACGCCTCCGTGTACTTTTCCATCCATAAATCGATCAACTTTGGCGTGTCTCGTTTCATCTCCACTTTCGTCAATTCCTCTAAACACGCCAACGAGAACACGATGCTGTTCTCAAAGCTTCCTCCTTTTGAAGAGGAGGAGCGTTTTACCGATCGTTTATTGTTGCTGTTGTTACAGCGTGGGGTGACAACACTCCTTTTGATCGTCGAACCGTCGTCGTTTTTCGATCTGCGAAGAAATATCTTCTTGGAACGTCCTTCCGCGACGGGAAAAGAACGACACGAAAACGTCATTCGCGAATAAATCGGAGCTGCTGCGATAAACCACATGTGGGCACGTTCGTTTGCCTTTCCTTCAGGATGATTGACTTATCATCTTCCTCTCTCTTTTTGTTTTCTGAAACTTTCGTTGTGCGGAAATTATTTTATTTTGGGCGGGAAAAGAGGCCATTGGGAGGGTGGAGCAAAAGGAAGGAGCTTATTTTTTCAAAAAGACAAAACCTTTCCGTTCTTTCAAACCAATCCCGAAACAAGTTGGTTTTCCAAAACTTTATATTATTTGCACTCATTGCAATTATAATTATTACGCAATTCTGTCTCATTACTGCTTTTAAAATTAAAATTAATTTATTAAAAAATTAAAAAATACATTTCGCTTTTATTAGACAGTTTTGATCCTGATATCCCCAAAACTTCATGTATTTCGCTATTGAATATATTCTAAATGTGATTTTAATTTTAATTTTTGGATAAAATATTACAAGTGGGGAACTTTGAAGAAAAGAAAAAGGAATTTAAAAGGATTTTTTAATTCGGAATGCGAAATTTACATCTTAATTTTTTAATTAATTTGAAATACTATCTAATTCGACTTATTTATGCTCCAATAAAGAACTTGAACGTACGTGTAAAATATAGGGAATGATTTACCATCTTTTCATGGTGTATGAAAAACATAAAATTATTTTCTTCCTCTAGGCCCCTCTCTGCTTTCAACTGTCTTTACAAAAATCCATGTTTCCGAGAGTATGCCGCTATGTAAACAAGAACAGAACGCGCGGTAATGCACTTGCATCGTCTTCTTCCTTTTCCTCAACAACGAACGAGAGCGTTGCACGTTTACTTTTTTCGCACGTCAACGGAAAGGAGGACTTAATGAACAGAAACCATGAGAATGCGGAGCACAACTTCTTTCTTCGAATTCCACCTCGACGGTGTGTTGCTATGAAAGCGCTCTATCCGCGCGACTTGCTCGTGAGATTCGTTCTCGCGAGAGAAGAAAAGGAAAACGATACGTGCACAAAATCAGAGACGACGACGTGGTGGGTCGTCCCAGATGTTTACGAGAAAAGTTTTGACAAGAAAGGAAAGGCCTGCTACGTTTCCTCTTCAACAGTGGCTCTTGAAACTGCAATAAAATCAAATGCGTTTCGGCACGCGTTTGCCAAGAAGAACATCAAAGTCCCCGAGGATCTCATAGAAGTCGTCCGAAAAGGGCTGAAACGACACGCCTTATCGGCAGTCGTAAACGCGGTGGAGAAAGCGACTGATATGGTTGAAACAGCATGGGAAGATGACGCAACCGACGCTAGGCAGATTTCGGAAAACCGAAGCATAGGGGAGACAAGTACATCATCGGTGTTCGATAGAATTAGGGCGAAAATAGACGCGTTCGATAGCATCAGGAACGATAGCCGCGAAAGTAGAGTAGTATTAAAGCCAAAAAGAGACGAAAACGATAGAAATAGAAAAAAAGAGAAAAAAAATGGAGTCGTCGTTTGCGATTTGTTTACTGCGGAAGAGCTCTCGAGCGCTCTCACAAGTGCTCTGGACAAAAGTGGCGAGAACAGTGAGAGTAGGAATAAGAGTCTCATCAGAAAGATAAAGGAATGGATACATTCGAACAACGACAACAACAACAACAACAACAACGAAGAAAAGTTTCTGACACTAGAAGGAGTACCGAACAAGGATTCGTTTGCTTTACAGGTATCGCTGCTGCGGTATTCTGGTTTTAATGAATGAAGTTTAAAAGTTTTTGGCATATTTTCTCTAAATTTCGTATGAGTGCCATCGAGAGGAACTAGCGTTTGAGGAAGAAGATTTAGAAGAAGCAGAGCCCGGCGTTCGCCTGCTCGAATGACTCGCCGTTGACGTTTTCTTGCGCTGTTCTCTCCACCATTTTTCGCGCTCGGTATCGTCGCACAACACCCTCGAAGCTTCCGAGACGAGTTTAAACAGCTTGGTGCTAATAGGAGCCGAATTTTTGTCCGGGTGGTGTACCAACGCAAGCTTTTTATACGCCTTCTTCACGTCGCTTGTTGTCGTTGCAGAGCCGAAATCTTTCAATCCGAGAAGTTTATACCAATTCGGTTGGGCTGCTTTCTTCTTTTCAACCTCCCTTTTATTCCAATTGGCGACATTCCTCTCCTCGTTATCCAACGGAAGCTCAAGAAGGCTGTCGTACGCCTCGATAGCTTCTTTGTGCATGTCCAATTCGCCATACAGAGTTGCCAAACGAGAACGAGCCTTCGCGAACGTCGGAGCTAACGAAATAGCGATAGAAGCGGAAGATAAAGCGTCGACATACCTTTCCAGAGCTTGTTCGCACGCGCATATGTTGGACAAGAATATCGCCTGGAGCACGGGCGAATCCGCCGCGCACGACTCTAACGCTTCTCTGTAAACACCCATAGCTTCTTCGTACTGCTCTTCTTTGAATAAAACTCTGCCTCTCTCTCGAGAGGCCTGTGCGTTCACAGCTTGCTCGACGAGGAGAATTAGTTTCCCCCTGTCGGGAACACACGCGTCTAACGACGACGGCGACGACGAGGAAGCACTCTTAGTCACCGGTAAAGCTGCCTCGATACAGGCGCTCAAATATCCGAGATCGAAGCATATTCGCGCTTCCAAAGCACGTCGTCTCGGATCATCGGAAGGTTCGTTACTTTCTAAAAGTGAACGGGCTTCGTCGTATTTACCCATAAATCTCATCGCTTCGGCTTTCAGAGTGATGAGCATTGGTATTTTTGGCACTATTTGCATGACTTTGTTCAATTTCTCCAACGCTTCTTCGCTTACTCTTTTGGCTTCGTTTTCATCCGCGACATCTCTCTCCTCCTCGAACCGCTTTAAAACTTGGCCAACTTCTCGAACTACTTTCTCAGAAGTTTGAATATCTTCGTGTATTTCGTTTGCTTCGTTTTTGATGACGGTATCGATATTCTCTCGGGTTAAGACATCGCTCGCTTCTTGGAAAGCAGCTTCGAAATCTCCAAGCAACAATAGGCATCGGGCATATCGTAACTGAATTTTTACGTTTCCAGGATGAAACTTCAAAGCCACACAACAATCTTCCGCGGCTTTTAATGGGTGCCCGAGCATCATATGAGTAGCCGCACGATTTGAATGTAAACCAACTTTGACTTTTTGGATCTCGTCGGTAACATCCGTGACATCATTCGCGTCTTTCAAAGCAACAGTATAAAGACGTAAAGCTTCGGCGTAGTCAGCACGTTTATAAGCATCGTTTCCAAAAGACTTATCGCGTTCTATGCACGCGCGGAGCAGCATTTCTTGTTGTTGGTGCGCGCTTTGTAAATCGTCTACTGAGGCTGTCGAAGACAAGACGATCCTCGCTATGTATTTTCTAGCGCTATTCAAATTCGAAAGGGATAACGCACACGTTGCCGCTTGCGAAAGCGCTTTGATGTTCTCTTCGTCCACATTTAACACATTCAAACATTCTTGTAAAGCATCGTTGTCTCTTCCAAGTGCCATCAACGCCGCCGCTCTGTTTGTTCGCAATGTCAGATGGTTTTTATCAATCAGCCCCATTCCACTCGATTCTAACAGTAAAATAGCTTCGGCGTAATATCCTTCCGCACTGCTAAGATCACCCGCGGCGTACGATTTGTTTCCTTTCAGCCTGAATCGTTCGGCACGTTTCGTAGCTTTATTTTGTTTTTGTTTGAGCAATTCATTGGAGAGTTTTTCTGCCGCACTTTTCCTTTCTTCCTCGATTACGCGTTCCAACTCTTTCACTTCCTCCCACGCGCGATTGCACTGTTTTCTATACATATCTCGCGTTTTCTCGGCTTCTTCTAATATGAGCGCCGCTTCGCTTACTTTTTCTTCGCTCGCGGAAAGCTTCAACTCTAAATCGACGTGCTTCAATTCGTACCGTCTTAGTTTCATCTCCAACTCTGCGTTCACTTGCGGCGGCTTCGTGTTGTGATTCTCTTCCTCGTCGCGACTGCTCGTGCTGCAACATTCATCGTCATCATCGCTTCCGTTTCTAAACGTAGAGGATATTCTTCGCAATTCAGTGCTTTCTTCTTCATCGCTCCATCGTAACGTCGTTCCTTCTTGTTCTTTGTCTTCGTACCGGTCGACGATTACTGAGCGTCGCCGTCGCCGTTGGTGTTGATGGTCGTTCTCCTTCGTCTGTCTCACCGCGCTGCCTCGCTCGAACACATCTCCTTCTTCTTCTCCTTCGTGTTCGTCTTCGACGTCGTCGTTGTTGTTGTTCTCGCGATCGAAAATGCGTTCTTCGTGATGAAAATTTGCCGGCGAAGACGAGGAAGAAGAAGAAGAAGAAGAAGCGCTCTCGTTTTCGCGTTGTTCGTCGTTTCTTATTATTTTCGAATTTTTCTCCTCCTCCTCCTCTTTTCTGGTCCTCCCTTTTCTTCGTTCTCTGGGCGCTCCCCTCTTTTCTTTCGAAGCGGTATCGTTCTCCGAGAATATTAACTCTTTCGCGAGTTCTCTCTGTAATTCCCACAATCGTTCCGCGTTCGTCGTCGTCGTCGTCGTCGATGGTGGTGAACTTCTTCTCCTCGCCGTCGCTTCCTCGTCCGAACGGTGATGATGATGATGATGATGCATTTTTGCCGTTGGGAGTCCACCGGTCGTTTCAGATACGAGAAAATCTCCTTTAGTATTATGAACAACGGTCGTCCGAGTTTGCGGTGTTCTCGTCGTGGTCCCCCGTCGGTGGTTCCCCCCGAAGAGCATCATGTGTATCTATCTCTTCTGTGTGCGTGCCCCGTTGTGCATCATCTATTCTCTATGGTGCGCGCTTTTCTTTTTGAGCACTTTTTCTCTCGAAGATGATGACGATGAGTTTCTCCCTCTTCTTTTCTCTTGTTGGTTTGTGTGGAGTCGTTGACTCTTAAAACAAGCTTTTCTCCAAGCCAAAATTGAAGAAGAAAATCCTCTTTTCACCTCTTCTTCAGCAAAACAAAAAAGCATAAAAATTCTCTCTTCTCTCCTTATTATTGTGGAGCAGGAACTTTGTTTGCTTCAACGGATACACACACACACACAGAGAGAGAGAGAGAGAGAGAGAGAGAGCTTTGACGATGCCTCCACAAAGCAAAAAGAAGAAGAGAGCGCCAGCTTCTGCCGCCGCTTCTGCCGCGGAGGAGAAGAAAAAGAAGGAGAAGACAAAGAGTAAAACGGCGCCGAAATCGACAAAAGCCGCCAACAGTGGTGAAGATTCGGAATCGAACGAAGAGGAAGAAGACGATGAAGAAGACGAGGATGAATCCGACGTCGACGGAGAAGACGACGACGATAAGTTTATAGACGTTGAAATTGAATTCGTCACTCCGAAAGAGGAACACTTTTTAAACTTGAAATCCTATCTCACTGCCTATTGCGACGGGAGTCAATACAACGTTTCCGAGTTGGTCGATATGATATTGAAACAAGACGACGTCGGTTCGGTGATTGCCTCTCGAGTGAGCGCGGAAGAAGAGGAAGATCCTTTGGGCGTAATGACGGTTATCAGTTTGGATAAGGCGAAAGAGTTCAAGTGTTTGCAGGAAATCAAAGCGCACATTGTGAAAAAGGCCCCGAAAGAGGAAGCGAAGTTGGTTCGAGACGCTCTGAACGCCAAGAAAACTGGTTTGATTCTTTCAGAGAGATTAGTCAACGTGCCGCAAGATATCGGTGGCCCGTTGATAAAACAGTTGTTCGATGAAATCAAATGGGCAGTGAAGGATGAAAAGAAAAAAGAGTTTGATTTCGATCAGTATGTATTAGTATCGCGTTGCTTCTTGGATACGTTCACACCGCCGCCGTCCGTGGCCGGTGGTGGCAAGAAAAATAACAATAAGAAACGAAAGAAGGGAGAAAAAGAAGAAGAAGTTACCGAATTAGTGTTTCCAAATCTGGAAGATGAGATATTTTATGAAGAGTCGCAGTGGAGTTTTATGTGGGAAGCCGGCGGCGAGGACAAGCCGCAGGAGTTTGAAGACTCAAAGCCGATGCGGATGTGTATGCTCATAGATGCGAAGGACGTGGGAACAATCTGCGAGGACGTCCAGGAAATGTTTTTAGCTCTTAGTGTCGAGAACGCGGAAGATTAGAAAGAATTTCGATGATTTGCAATCACGATGATGATGTGTAATGAAGATGTGTCATTATTCATTATGCGTTATGCGACCTTTATTTGCTCTTGTTCAATTATATTCACTTTTTCAATACCAAATTCTCTTCATTCACGCGGAAGCAATCAAGCATGGGTGCTCCTAACCAGAGATACAGCATCTCCGCTCAATCCGCAGCAAACTGGTGCGCGCTGTGTAAATGTTTTGTCCAAGCCTCTCAGAAACGAACGCACGAGCGTTCACAAAAGCATAAAGACGCGATGGACAGGAAGATGAAGGACATCGCGAACAAGACGGCGAAGAAAAAGTCGGACGACGATAGTTTGAAGAGACAGATTCAAGACATAGAGAATCAGGCGATGCATGCCTTTGCGGAAAAGGATATTGGAGGCGCAAATGCGAGCCGACCGATGGGCAATCACGAGCGAGCGCGAGTGCAAGGAGAATATCAAAGGAAAGCTTTAGAGGAAGAGATTACAGTTGAATTGAGAGCAAAAGAGGAGATGGAGTTCAGATTAAAACAAAAATACGGAGACTGGGTTTGGGATGAGCGCACGAAGTATTACTGGCACGGGATGAGTTCAACATACTTTGATCCAAAGAGTAGAATGTTTTTCGATAACATAACCAAGAAATGGTCGAAAAACTGTCCAGAAAACGCACCTTCGGCGCCAACACCTCCTGAACACCATCTAGCGACTACTCAACCGGTTGGCGTTTCTCCGGCCGCCGCATCGGGTCATACAAAACCAATAAATAGCAACGACAATAACAATAACAATAGCAACAATAACAATGCATACAGCGAGGCGCAAAAAGCAGGAGCGGCTGCTATTGCAGCGGCAGGATTATCGCAGAAAGTCGCTCCTGTGGGAGTAATGTCGCAACCCGCAAAAAAGTTAAAACCGACTTCGGTCGAGGAAGCGTTTGAACTAAAGAGGAAACAAAACAAAATGCACATCAACATAACTACGAGCAATTTCAATTTAGGTTACGGATCAAATCATCCTGCGTACGAAGCGGCAAAAGCAAAAACAAACGCCGGGAGAAAGAGGGCGTACGAAGCTGCTGGAGGTGCAACTTTTAATGCGCGTTCCAAGGATGCGAAAGATACCGGAGCGGAAATGAAGAAAAAGAAGAAAGCCACGGGTGTGAGTACAGAGGAGCAAAAAGCGTTGGAGGCTCGCGAGGCTGCTCGAGCGCGATTGGAGGCGAGATCGAAGAAAAATTTCGGATTGATGTGAGAGTTCATTCATCATTGTCGAATACAAACACAACAAATTCTAATAGCAGTAGCTTCCAAGAATTTTTTTCTTTGTCTCGGACCCACCACCCTCTTTGTCTTGAAAAAAATACGCGATACTCGTCACTCGATACAAAAAATGACCACGCGTACCATCATCTTCCTCATTGGTTTGCGTGGAAATGTATATACCGAAGCGGCCGTCCGTTGGAGTAACGTCAACTTTATTCAAGAAAATGATAGAATCATTTTCTTACACGTCATGAAACCGTCTATTAACATTTCACTTTTCGAATATAGATCGCCTATCATCCTAGATCTCCATCATCAAAAGTTAGAAGTTGCAGACCTCGTAACCCCGGCAATGTCGGATGGATCAGAGCGGAAGTTTGAAGTATGCGTCCTTGAAACATCGAGAGATATTGGCGAGGCGATTCTCCACTACCTCGCGACAGAGCTGGTCGATGAAATCGATTATTCATCCACCTTTCTTGTTCTCGATCGAATGAACGGAACACTCGATGGCAGTCCGAGTGAAACCAGTATTTTTAGCGCTAAAAAACAAACGTTATCAAACTATATGGCACGATTCTGTCCAATCAGCACGATTGTGGTGGATATGATAGATTACTCGAACTTGACCATGCTCGCGTCCGATTCGGTTTCAAGCGCTTATCTTGGTTTATCGGACTTCGCTGAAAATGTACGAACCGTAATAATAGTGATCGATATTTCATCGAAAGAAAGCGTTTTCGAAGACGTCTCAATCGTGGAGTACGCGCTCAAATATATTCTGCGTCCAACAGACCGTGTTAAACTCATCACATTCTTTCGTTCTATGACAGAGTTTAATCGAAAACTGTCGGATATTTCTGTTTGTGAAGATAAACTCCGAGGCTTTCTCATCGAAAGACCGAAAGAGACTGTACCACTGACGTCTTTGATTTTACACCTCGCCACTAGACGTGAACATATGGCGACGATAAATAAAGAGAGGCGCGAGCAAATATCAGACGCAGTCAATCAATTCGAAGCAGACTTTGTCATTGTTCGTGAACTTGGCGATAGTAGAGAAAGAAGTTCATTATCATATTTTCAGAGAATACGAAGGTATTGGAAGAGGTCGTATACATACCAATCGATGGAAGCGTTGAACTTCAACGCGCCGGTTTGTCTAGTACGCAACAACAATCTTTTGAGACTGGGAAGAAATAACAACAACAACAATTACATCGACAATATTAGTAAACTTGATAACGATCAGAGATATATATCGTAGTTTTTCCTAAATTTTCAAACCATTAACTTCGCTATCAAATTCGCAACTTCATCTGCCTCATCTTCATCTGGTTCTCCGTCCGGGTCGTTATCTTCGAGCGACTGCAGCACAGAATCTAATCCCGCGTCAGCAAATATTTTCTGAATGCTTTCAATAGCGTCTTCTTGAATCCAGTTTTGATCCAAGTTAACTTTCTTGATGGTTGATTTCAGACTAGTCGCAGCTAATTTTGAAACCGCTTCGGCACCAGACTTAGAAATTTCGTTGCACGAGACGTCCAGCTCTTCGAGTTTAGCAGCGGAGGTTTGTAGTGCGACGCATATTTTTGCCACACCGGCATCTCCTAACTCGTTATCCGTGATTTTCAAGACTTTTAGTTTCTTCATCTTTGCGATGCCTTCAGCGACAGAATCTACCCCTTCTCTAAGGATGTCGTTCGCAGATAATATCAACGTTTCGAGGTCGGGACAATGTTCGGCGACAACTTGGGTAACCTTTCCAGTAATTTCCTCGCCAAGCGCTGTCGCTTCGAGATTCAAATATTCCAGCTTGGAGTGCTTCTTAAAAACTTCAAGAAATGCCTCGCCACCTTCTTCATTGACGTTGTTATCGGTCAGGTTCAATTTTTTCAACGAGCTTCCATGTAACAGAGCCTTTGCAAGCATCAGCGCGCCATCGCTCGTAAATCTCGAACCTGCCATCTTGAAATCTTCTATTCCCGTCGCTTTTTCTAAAACAGCGGCGACGTGGACGGTTCCTTCGTCTCCCGTCATGTTCTTATCCAAGTGGTACTTTTTCAGCGTCGCCGGCGAGGCTAACAATTCCGAAATCGCTCTCGCAGCTTGTTCAGAGATGCCATTGTTTAAAAAAGAAATACCTTCTAAAGTTGATTGCGATTGCAACAGTTTCGCACATGCTCGAACGCCTTTTTCACCAAAGGCATTGTCCGATAAGTCTACCTCCTTCAGCTTACACACAGAGAGACCTTCGCACATGATTTCCATCGCCTTCAAAGCTTCCACCTCTGGTCTTCCTGCAATCGTATCCGCTAAATCAACGACTTCCAAAGTACCCTTCAAGTTTTCAAACGCTTTCTTGGCAACTTTAGCGGCATCAATTCCCCAACTCTTCGTCGATAATCGCACAAACTTGAACGAGGCGTTTGGTTGCAACAACGGTGCGAGCACTTCTTCCGCTCTCGGACCGGTGTAAAACTCCCTGTCCGTAGAATCTAGAGCGACATCAAAATGGTCTTTATCTTGCACCGCTTTTGACGACACTACTTCTGAGGTTGACGCCCCGCCGCCTTTACCACCGGCGCTGTCAGCTCGTCTCAAGCACTCCTCCTTCATCAACTCCGCTGCTTTGGAGATGTATAAGGACATGGACTCCTTCAGCGGTCGATCCCCAGAAACACCTTCTTTGTGATGAACTTCCACCGTCGTCGTCGATGCAACATCAGCCACGCCGAAAGCTTTCTTCTCGATGTTTTCGCACACTTCTCGAGCGTTTGCGATGCTATCGCCGAAGCAGTGAAACCCAATCGCGCTCAAGTTATCGGTCATTCTATCGATCAAATCTTGTCTCTGTTCTTGCGGGATGCGAAACACCATTTTCTTCTTCTTCTTCTTCTTCTTCTTGGGATGATGCTCTGCGCGCTATGAATGCTCTATAGGACTCGAAGTCACTACTGGGGAGACCTGTGTCGTGCTGCTGTAACGAAGCTTTTCTTCTTCTTTTCGTGTATCAAACAACAAAAGAGAGGAAGAGGAGTAGAGAGGAGGAGGATCTTCTTTCCAAAATGTGGAAAAGTTGTGGAAAAGGGCGAGAAGAAAATTTTTACGAGGTATTTAGGTTTCAGCCATTTTTCTCTTTTCGTCCAGTCCGGGGAGGGGTCTCTTGCTTGGTTGCCTTCAAAAATTATGCACTCGCACCATCATCATCATCATCCGGCAATGGGAGTAGGCGTGGGAGGAGACAGACCACCACCACAATCACCGCCACTCTCCCAACCAACGCAACCACCGGTTTCTTCTTCCTCCTCTTCTTCTTCGCTCTCGGATTTATACTCCGTCGCTCGACGAATATCGTTCGAATTACAGGAAGGATTAATTCGTTTGGAACGTTTGGAAGGCAAAGGGCACCGAGGAAACGCGACTTTACAAGAAGCTCGAGAGCAGAGGAACAAGCTGCAAGAGATGACTCGAATCTCCCAACAGATGGAATCGCAGTTTCGAGTGTTAATCGTGAAGGAGAATCCATCGAAAAGAGACACGTGGAAAAGGAAAGTGAGTCAAATTTCCGAGGAGTGCGACCAGTTTCGAGTAGCGTTGGACCGGTTCGGTTCGCGAGAATCGAGGAGAATGCAAGAGGAACAAGAGAGAGAGGAGTTGATGCGAAGAATAAGCGGTGGAGGGAACATGAATAACGGAGGTGGCGACGTGACGTTGAATATGGGTTCGAGTTACGATGCCGAAGCTTCCGCGGGAATGTCTATGCGCCGAAGCGGTCAGATGGTGGACGACTTGTTAGACTCGGGGGCGAACATTTTAGGAAGTTTGCACGAACAAAAGGATAGATTAAAATCCGCGCGAAGAAAAGTGTTGAGCGTGTTAGATACTTTAGGCGTTTCTCAATCTGTGTTGAAAGTTATCGATAGACGGCAACGGATGGATGCAATCATCGTTTACGGAGGAATGTTCTTCATCACCTTCTTCATATTCGTGTTTTGGTGGTTCACGCGGAGATAGGCGAATAGAGGAATGTTTTTAGTCTGCACATCTAGTCTCAGAGCAGTAGCAATAATTTCTTTAGCTATGTTTAGCATGTTGTACATTTAGTTTACAATATTTACGCGCGGTTCTAAACTAATGCTATTTTATTTATAATACATTTGGAAAAACTCTTCGATGTTCCACGTGTATGAATTTGGCTCGAGAAGATTCTCAACTAGCGCATCCTGTATCGAGTTCTTAATCCATACATCAACCCCTGGAAGTTCAGCGATATTACCCATTCTTCCGCTTACGCCTTCAGGGATGATCTTGAGTTTCGTCTCTGGTAAATCCGCGAATGATGTTTTCAGCAAACCCGCGTACGGTGGTTTATCGATGAGCAGAACACTCGTGCGTAATAATAGATTGGTCGCATCAAGTTCAACTGCGAGTTTCAACGGAATCTTCAATTGCGCGAGCTTTGAATGAATAGTCATATTGAATGCAATATCTGAGAGCTCCACGCCTAACTCCAACATAACGCCTTCAAAAACTTTCCTCGAGCGAAGGACTTTCACGTTTCGGCAGCTCGGCGGCTTGTGATTCATTTCAAACGAAGCTAAATGAATAGATTCGAGAACAGATGGTTTTGCGGTGGAGAGCTTGTCCGAAAGTAAGTTTCCAGCCAGCGAAGAAAGCCAATTTCGAAGGAAACCATCCCAACACGCCGCTATCGTCGAGTTCATCCACAAAACGTCCGCTACAGCTTGCCCATTGTTGAGCACGCTTGCGGATCCGCTCGAAAGACTACCGCCTCGAGAGGCCGTATTGGCAGCGACGGTTGCTGTTGCAAATTGTAACTGCTCCAAATCATCCTGAACTTTTGCTAATTTCGATTGTAGATCCAGCGCTTTTTTCTCCGCGAGAGCTCTCAAATTCTCTTCTGATCGCACTCGAGCGTAACAGACGAGGACAACGCACAGTAACCAAAAAGTAAAACCCATCAACTTCACGAGTATTGCAGCAACGGTGACAAAAATCATAATGTGAGCAGAAAGCGAGTGTGATGCGAAGCCAGGAGCGAGCTCTGCGACCATCGTGCTGTATTTTGTCGACATTGCCGCCATATTTGTAAAAGAGTCCTGGATGTTAGATACGAAAGAGAGCGACGACAAAGACGACCAGTTCATCTTTTTCCTCGATTGAGAGACTTTTGTCGCGTTCAGCTTCATCGGTTCTATCTTTCCTCTCTCTACCTTCTTTACGTTTATTGTGACGTTCGGGGTTTGAATTGCCGCTGTTGGCGTTGTTGTTGTTGTTCTGTGCTTTACTTGAACTTGTCCGATTTCTCCCCACGCCTGCCATTCGTCAACTTTTTCCCAACTTCCCATCGTTTCTAGTTCATTTATATTGTTTTTGTTGCTCTTGCGCGTACTATTGCTCTTACTTTCTCCCATTTTATCGTGATGAATCGGCTGGTCCTTTGGCTTTGGAGCGACAACTTCTACCAGCTCGTTAGCGAACTCGCTCAAATCTCGCAAGAAAACATTTTCATTCTTCTTATTACTCGTTGTATTCTTCTCTAGCTGCTGTTGTTGGTTGTTTCTGCTCATATCTCTTCTTAAATCTTCATACTCACCATCATCATCGTTGTCATCAAATCCTCTAAAGTCCTCCTCCTTCATGCTATCCACGTTAGTTCTCGTCATATTTATCTTCTTTCCAACTAACGAAACGGGAGGCACCCCAGGCACCCCTCCACCCAAGACTATTCTTCTCGGTTCGTTCGCATTCTGCTGCTGCTCTCCGCTTACGTTTCTCTCACCATTCCTTACATTCATCCCCTTCATCGTCGAAGCGGTACTAGCACCGGTGAAATCGTTTCTCTTCGTAAAAGTCGTAGAGGTTGTTAAAGAGGAGGAGGAGGAGTAAATCTTCTTTGCCTTTTTATTCATCTCCGTTCTGAGTTTCATCTTCAACATGGCGATCGTCGCAGACTCCTCCATTTTTAACTCGATAGTTTCGCCCGTATTTTCTACGCGGCAGATGCATTTGGTCACCCACCATTCCATTTCGCCATCGTTGTTGTTATTATTCTTATTCGTTTTCTTCTCGACGAATTGGACGTCTAATCCTTCATTTTTCCCGACAGTAATTGCGAACTCTAACGCGGAGTGTTCGTCGTCAACGAGATCATCGCCCGCGCTTTTATGTTGCTGTTTAAGCTTCTGAAGTGAAACGTTGTCGCGAAGAAAAACCATACTCACTTTAAGCGAGTGTGAATCTCCTTCTTTTGCGCGTGCTTCTTTTTGGGGGAAGAACAATTGAATTGACAATATTTTTTTATCACCTAAAAAACTAAATACAAAAAACTTCATTCGCATCGAGGCTTTTTACTCTCTCTGTTCTCGCTATCATCATCATCATCTCCATCGTCAGCGTTTCCCTTTTCTTCTATATCTACTTCTACTTTTTCTTCTCCAGTCGCTTTGACATCGCTTATTCTGCTATTGTTGTTCTTATTCTTTCGCACGTGCGTGCCGCTTAAGATGTACCCGCCGCTGTTTGCCTCGGTCGTCATAACCGGATGCGTTCTCCCTGGCAACACTTGATGATCCCTCAGAAATGGCTCAGAGATAGTCATTGAAACAGCAAGACCTCCTTTTCGCAAAACATGCATGGCATCGGCTAAAGGCTGGAGGGTCATGCTCCACACGATGAAAGGCGTTGAGTTTGCGCAAAACTCCAATAATTGTGGTAGGGTTGTTTTCGGATCCAACTGCGGGTGCGCGAGTATCAAAGAGGTGAACTTTTCCTGTCTGACAAAATACTTCACGTCTGCTTTTGTAGCTTTTGAATGCTTTTTCTTGCTCGGAATGCTATCGTTACCATTGTTGTTGTTATTATTATTATTATTATTGTTATTATTGTTTTTGTTGTTCGCAGTGGCATCTTTTCCATCTTTCCCATCTTCCTCTCTTTCTTTCAATTCCAAACCATTCTCGAGTTCCTCCTCCCATTTTTTCTTTTCTTTCGCCAACTCTCTCAAACTTATAGTCATAATCACGCTTCTTTCTTCTTCTGTTAAATTCATCTGTTTAATTGTTTCCATCGAACTCGGATGCTCCCCTACGTACCCGGCGCACGCGATGCCTTTCCCTCCCATTCTCGTCGCCGCCGCTCCAACTATGACCCCTCCGCAATCCTCCACAATCAGCGGCTGCGAATTTGCCATAACGTTCCCTAAATTCATCATCAATCCTAGTATATCAAATCTTAAGCTATTCGTAATTTGTGGTGACTTGTAAAAATACGCCTCGCAGACGTACCTCGGCGACGGCCACCGCGCGATGATTTTCGTCAAGTGTTTCTTCATTTTTTTCATCTTGTACTTTTCCTGCGCGAACGCGGTTTTTTGGCTAAACGTCGCTGAATTTGCAACGAGCTCATCCACGATGGCCTGTCCGGAAACTCCAGACTGTTGCATTCTTTGTATCTCTTTATCGCTCAACTTTTGCGCCTTCCCGTTCAAGTCGTCGTAGGCTTTATTCGACCTCTCGTCTTCGACTGGAATTTGTGCGTGTATTTCATCCTCTTCCAACATCTCCACGCCGACGTGTTCTAATACCCCTTTCTGATCGACTTCAAACAGAGAACCAAAGGGAATAGAATTCAAGAGCGGGTCTAATTTCACGTTCTTATGTTTCCCGACCGCGCACGTTTTCTTCGGTTTCAAGTTCACAAATTGCCACCGGCTGTTGTTCATGTGAAGTAAAACGACATCGTTCTCTTTCATTATTTTATTAGAAGTTTGAGAAGAAGAATGAAGGAGATGGTCTGGGATTCTCACCATCGCCTCCTCGTTGTTGTCTTTATTCTCCTCTTTCGCATTGTCTGTTTCCATCGTCATCCTTCTCGAGAAAAAAAGAGATGAAGAGAGTTTATGATGCGTTTATAGAGTTTACCCAGCAAGAGAAAATGAGGAAGATGTGGGGTGGCGGCAGAGAAAAAGGAGAGAACTCTTGTGTAAAAAAAACCGATCCCCTGCATTTGTGTACACACTTTACATTAAAAACACTTTACAAACACAAAGAAAGAAAAACCGCCGCCCTCACCTCGCGACTTTGCGCTTTGGGGTGAAATACAACGAATAAGTTAAGATTCGTTTTTAGAAGAGGAAGCATCGGTTGGTGGTTATATAGAGAGGAAAAAGAAGAAGAGGAAGAAGAAGAATTAATTTTAAGAAGAAGAATGTTGAAAGCAGCGACTGAGAGTTTGAAAGGCGTGGCTGGGGGTGATGGGAACGAACCTCAGAAGAAACGAGGCCCGTACGGCCCTAGGAAACCGAGAGACCCGAACGCGCCGCCTCCAAAACCGAAACAGCCTAAGGCGAGGAGAGATTTGATAACGGTGGTGCCTAGACCGATATTACGGAAAGGCGAAGAGGAGGTGGATGAACAAGAGTTGGAGAAAGGAGGAGGAGGAGGAGGAGGAGGAGGAGGAGGTAAAAAGATGACGGCGAAGATGAAGGCGAAAGAAAAAGCAGAAAAGCAAGCGGAGAAGGACGGAGACGAGCAAGAATACGACGCCAGAGGAGGGATGGGAGCGAAGAGGAAACGAGGGATGTTTGCGAGAGACTTGAGATATATGATGTACGGTTTCGGCGACGTTCGCGACCCGAACAACGAAACCGTCGCTTTAGTTGAAGATTTAATGGTAGACTTCATCACCAACGTCGCGCATCAAGCCATGGAGTGCGCGGAAAGAAGAGGCGGTCGCTTTTCCAACGAAGACTTGTTGTACGTGATTAGAAACGACGAGAAAAAATTGAGAAGAGTCGAGGAGTTGATGGAAATGAACGAGTATTTGAAAGAAGCGAGGAAGAATTTTGACTTAGCTGATCCGAACGTGGTGGAGAAAACGGCCGAGGAAAAAGAGGAGTGATGATGTGTTCACATCATCATCATCATCATCTGTAGATAGAAAGAGAAATCATCCGTTTTAGATTTTTGTTTTGTACAACTGTGTATCATCATCATCATCACAAAGTTTTCGTGTACGAGAAGGAATAATATGCAAAGCACCCCCTTTTTTGTTCTCCTTAAATTTCCTCACAAAACATTCTCCTCCAAAAAAAAATGCGGGGGGGAAGAGAAGATGTCCTTTTGACATCATCATCATCATCAACATCGCCCGATGATGAGAAGGAAGATTCTGGTACCACAGAAGAAGAAGGCAAAATGACTGCTGCCACGAACCACGCGAAGATGCGAGAACCAGCAGAGGAGGAAAGACAAGGAGAACATAATGAAGAGGAAGAGAAAGTCATGTCAGTAAAAGTTGCGGTGATGGTCCGACCAATGCTTGAGGAAGAACTCGTGGACGGTAACGACATTGCGATATTCGCGGACGAAGAGAAGCAAAGCATATCCTGCGCAACATCCGACCACACGTTCACGTACGACCACGTGTATAGCGGAGAAGATAAGAAGTCTGAAAAGAAATTATACGATAACTGCGTTGAACCGCTTGTTTCTGGTTTACTTAACGGTTTGAATGGTACGGTATTGGCGTATGGGCAAACCGGAAGCGGGAAGACGTATACGATGGGAACGAGCGCGGGGGCTACGTTTGGGGTCGTGCCCAGAGTCGTTAGAGCCTTGTTCGAGGAGAAGGATAAAATTACAGAGAGTGGAAGTACAGATACGATTTCCATTCGCGTTGGCTTCGTAGAGATTCATAAGGAAGAGATTCGGGATTTACTCTCCTCTTCGTCGACGGCCTCAAAGAAACTGGTACAAACTGTCATCACGTTACGTGAGAATGCCAACGGAGGGATATGCTTAAATGGAGCGAGCGAAATTGAGGTGAAAGATGAAAGCGAAATGGCCGAGTTGCTTTCGTCAGGAGCGAAAACGCGAGCGACTGGTTCGACGAACATGAACAAGACGTCGAGCCGAAGTCACGCAATTTTCACAATCTATCTCGAACGAAGGAGCACATCACCGGAGTCGTCGAGCGAAGTCACGTTGGCAAAGTTGCACTTGGTCGATCTTGCTGGGTCTGAAAGGCAAAAGCGAACGAAAGCAGAAGGAAAGAGGTTACAAGAGGGTATCGATATTAATAAAGGACTATTAGCGCTCGGAAACGTGATTTCGGCTTTGGGCGATGACACGCGTCGAGCCGCGAATGGACACGTCCCATACCGAGACTCGAAGTTAACGCGCGTGTTGCAAGACTCATTGGGAGGGAATTCGCAAACTGTCTTTATTGCTTGCGCGTCTCCAGCAGATTCAAATGCCGAAGAAACACTCAATACTTTGAAATACGCGAACCGTGCTCGCAATATTAAAAATATGGTGCGTGAGAATAAAGAAGAAGCGTCGACAGCTGAACTTTCCCGGTGTAAAGCACAACTTGCAGCGATGCGGTCGCAAGTTATCGCGTTAACGCAAGCTTTGAATAAAGCAAAAGGTGGCGATGGCGAAGTAAAAGAGGACGAAGTAGTTGTAGTTTCTGATGAACTTTCTGGGAAACTCGCCGCGTCGGAAAGAGAAGTTCGAAGGTTAAAAGCAGAACTCGCCTTTGCCGAAGAAGCTCAGCAAGAAGCATCGGAGAAAGAGTTACTGGCAATTACTGAAAGAGATGCCCTGAGAGTGGCTTTGGAGAAAGCTGGAGGTATCGATCCAACGACAGCAGGTTGTATAAGCAAAGAAGCCGAGGACGACGATACTGGAATTTTCCGTGGGTACAACGCGACCATTCAAGCACTGCGAGCGGAAGTGAAGATTTTGAGACGACAGGTAAAACGCAATTTAGAAAGCGAGGATGAAGAATACAAAACACAATGCATCTCAGAGCGCGTCGACGAGGAGGGAGAGGAGGAGGAGGAGGAGGACATCGACAACGACTACGACGAGGAAGAGCAAAATCAAAACGAGCTTGACTCTGTTGAAAAGACTTTGCGGATGAAAGAGAAGCGGATGTTAGAACTCGCAAAGAAAGCTGGAACAAACAGCAGCGCGGACGAGTTGCGAAAACGTTACGAAGAGTTAGTAGAAGAAGTTGAAAATGAAAGAAAGTTGCTTGTGGAGGAGCGAGAGCGCGTTCATCAAGCGGTTCTGAAAGCGAAATCTACCGGTGGTCAAGTGTTGCAGAAAAGAGTCGAGAAAGAGCAAGGTGGGAAGTTAAAAGAATTGGAGATGAAGCTTCAAGGATTACAAAAGCAGTTGAAGTCGCATAAAGAGACGCTTCGGGCGAAAGAGCAATCTGATATGATGCAAAAGCAGCTGAAAAACGATATTTTGCAGCTGAAACGGTCTCGCGTCGAGTTGGTTCGAAAGATGGAAGAAAAGACAAAGGAGCGCATAGCAAAACAGCGAGAAACCGAAAAAGCGCTGATGCAGGCAAAGAAAGAAGGATTGAAAATGCAGCGCGAAGCTCAAAAGTTCAAGAACCAGTCCGAAAAGCAGTCGTTGGTGTTGAAAAGACGAACGGAAGAAGCGCAGGCTGTGAAGAAAAGATTAAACGACCTTCAGATGAAAGGAAGAATACAATCACACACGGCCTCCAGTTTAGCTAACGTCCGATCTCCGATACGGAAGAACAACACGAATGCTCCTGCAAATGATTTAATCAAATCTGCGTCATTGAGCACTCGTCGCAAATGGGTCGATGCGGAAATTAAAACCGCTGCTACCCGACTAGCAATGCGTGAGAAACTTGACGAACTCTACGCACTTCGAGCGAAGGGAGACACGACTGTATCGAACGAATTAATCGCTGAAATCAACGAAAAAGTCACGCGAGCGGATGAAATAGAAGACAAAACTGGCGGTGTAGCACGGCGTTGGGCTGGCGTTAGAGCTCTCGGTGAAGCTCGGCAGCTGCTCCAGCTTGTTTTCAACGCTGCTGTCAAGGCGGAGAAAAAATCTCTGAAAATCGAGGATGTTTCTGCAAATGAAACGCATAGCTCTCTGGACACACATGTTAATGGTAAAGCAGAAAAAGATTCTAGAAGAGGAGGAGGAGAAGAAGAAGAAGTGATGATTAACGAGGAGTTGTATAAAGATGTCCCAGCATTGGAAGACACTACTCCTCAGCGTCGCAAATTTGTGGGCACGGAAAAATCTCCTGCATCTCAACAGTATATTTCTTCCGCCGAAGATAGCGACGGTGAAGAGGAAATAGAATCGACTGAAAATGACGATCCAGACTATACGCCCGAAACGCCTGAGAGGACATTATTGAAGGAAAATAGCGTCGGTTTCGCGACGCCTTTGAATTACGTCTTTCGGAAAGCTGCGACTTTTTTTGGTCGTGGAGCAGATGCGAGAGAGCCGCTTCAAGAGAATAATAACATATAGATGCAGAAATATTACGTTAGGAATCATTAAGAATACTGTTCGTTGGATATTGAATACTAACCTAAGAGTATTCGATATAGAAAAACTACTTCTGTGCTTCTTCTTTTTCTTTTTCTTCTCCACCCAAAGCTGATTTTTCAGGCGCTTCTTCATCTGTGTGTTTCTTCTTTTTCTTCCGGTTGCGCTTCTTTTTCTTTTTCTTCTTCTCTCCATCAGGGGCACCTAACCCCTCAGTAAAGAGAGCTCTTTTAGCATCTATTTCCTCCTCGTGCGTTGGAAATTTTTCCAACACAGAGAGAGCTCGCTTCATTCGTTCGATGACTGCATTCGCCCCGTCTCTCACTCTGTCGCGATGCTTTGCCTCCATCTTCTCCAGATATTTCAGAAACAAATCATAGACTTCATCCTTCATTAAAGGGTCAAACGATGCATTCCTTACGCACCATTCGTGTTCCTGATTTGAAAACGTCCAGTTTATGTCCTCCTTTAACTTTCCATTCAAGTATTCTCTCGCCCCGTGGTTACCTTGCTTCATGTTGGTCTCTATCGCCTTTGGGTAAGAACATCGGAAGCATTTATCTTTTTGCTTCCGATAGTTGTGCGCACCGCATTTTCTGCACGTCCAGTCACCAAAAGACCACTTTGTTGTACCGTTCACTGCTGTTTCTGTCGAAGGAATAATCTTAGCTTTCTTAGCTACGTTGCCGTCCTGGCCAGCTTCCTTGGTGGCGAGCGCTTCGCGTTCTCTTTTTCGCGCTTTCTTGGACTTCTTCTTTTTCTTCTTCTCCAGTCCCCTCTCAATCTGTTCTGGGGTTTGCTGCCTTTTCACCTTCTTCTTGCTGTGATGATGTTCGTGTTGTTGCTGTTGCTGTTGTTGTCGAGACTGTTGAATTTCATCGAGCTTCCTTTTCTCCTTTGCCGCGATTTCGCCCATAGTCGGCGTTGGCGTCACCGTTTTCTCTTTCGAAGAAGCATCCTTTCCTTTCTTGGAGGACTGTTTTTCATTCGTCGCCGGCAGTGGCTTCTTCGCATCTGCATTTTTCTTCTTCTCGTCCTTCGATGATGGAGTTTTAGCATCACCGTCGCTCTTCTTCTTCTTGTTCTTTTCCTCTGCTTCTTTTTTCTTCCCGTCCTCAACTTTATTCGATATTGCAGCTTCAGCCTTTTTCTTCGTCGGTGTTTTCCGCTTCGAAACCGGAGTTAAGGGTAATTCGGCTAAATCCTTATCCCCACCTCCGCTCAATCGAGAAGAACGGCGCGTACCAACCTGTCGTGTGTGTGTGTGTGTGCGCATTCAAGAAGAGCAAATTTGTCAGTTTCCGGCGGCGGCTGGTGGATGATGATGATGAGAAAAAAACTCGCGCGCTGACTGAGCACACGATGATCAATACTAACAGCGAATAATGGCTCCAAGAATAGTGAGAAGAAGAAAAAGAAGAAGATAGGAAATTTGTACTCACCATGATGACGCGATGTTGTGTTAATTTGACGACAGTGTTTTTTATCGGGAAAAGGTTGTGTGGAACAAACGAGAAAGCAGTTTGGAGTTGTTTGCTTGTTTTCGATAAACCAAAAAAGAGAGAAAGAGCTCATCACACATTTCCCCACTCTCCACACACACACACACAATGATGACAACATCGACGACGGCAACAAAATCTCTTCACCTGTCCTTTTCCTTTTTCGTGCTGCCGCTGCTGCTCTTGTTGTCGTCTTCATCTTTTCTGTTATTCTCCACGAACGCCTACGATGCGACGAGAAACGAACGTCTCATCGGTTGGCTCGGTGAAGTCAACACGCAAGAAGAAACGAACAGTTCAAAACCGTGGATCGAGGCTTTGAGTTGGGACCCGAGAGCGTTTTTATATCACAACTTTCTGAGCAAAGAAGAGGCGAAACATTTGGTGGATTTAGGCGAACCGAGAGTGACGCGGTCGACGGTCGTTGGTGGGCAAACCGGACGCGTTTCCGATATTCGGACGTCTTTTGGGACGTTCATACCGAAAAAGTACGACGAAGTTTTAGAGAAGATTGAAGACCGGTGCGCGGTGTTTAGTGGGATTCCCGTGGCACACCAAGAGCAAATGCAATTGCTGAGATACCGAGACGGGCAAAAGTATTCGGACCACACGGATGGTTTGATCTCTGAAAATGGCGGCAAGCGCATAGCGACTATTCTGATGTTTCTCCACGAACCGACGGAAGGCGGAGAGACGAGTTTTGTGCTTGGAAATCCGTTAGGGAAAGTGAAAGAGAGAATCGAGAGGACAAAAGATCAGTTTTCCGATTGTGGATACAGGAGTGGTAAAGGATTTGCGGTGAAACCAAAAGTCGGGGACGCTATTTTGTTTTTCAGTTTTAGCGAAGCCGGGATTACGGACAATAATTCCATGCACGCAAGTTGCCCGACGTTAGGGGGGACGAAGTGGACGGCGACAATGTGGATACACGAAAGACCTTTCGATACGGCGACGTGGAGGAAACCAGATTGCAAAGATCTTCACCAGGAATGCGCGAACTGGGCGAACCGAGGCGAGTGTAAAAAGAATCCAATTTACATGTTAGGTAACGAAGTCGTCGGTACTTGTTCGAGGTCGTGCTGTGCAAAGGTTGAAGAGAAAGACATGACGTACACGCAGACGTTATTTTGCAAACCTTGCAAAGACGATAGTACGTGGCAAAGATAATAGAGCAAATAGTAGAGGGAATTCAGAGAATGTAGAATAGAATTGGCGCGTGACGTGTATCATCCTCGCCTGCGCGATTCACCTAAAAAGCCTAAAAGTGGAGGTCTCTCTAAAACTCTCCTCTACATTATTTTTTCACTCGTTCAAACACTTACTCAAAGCTTCATAATGTCCCTGTCCGTGGAATAAAAGCATTAATTTCGTTTTAGAATCTTTCGTGGTTCCATAATCTTCGTTACCGTAGATACCAATCGAACGAAGTGGCTCCCCGGCCATGGCCATGTGCACCTCGATTGGGCGTTGCAAAACATGCGTTGCGACTAAGATTTCTGGTTCACCTCCCCATGCTCCAGGATATCGCATGTTCGCGCAGTACTCCTCAAAATCACCTTCGACGATCCATTCTAATTCCTCTCTTCTTTTCATTAACTCATTAATCGTTTGTTCTCTCAATGTATCCGCCTCTAACACTTCTCGCTCTGCGCTCAATCGAGCGTTCTCATCTTCTATACCTTTACTCACGACTAACGAACGAAACAAACATCTACCATCACCGGCGATTTTGTGAATGTCGTAAAAATCGTTCGGATTACCGCCTTCTTTGAGAAGCGCGTGCGTGCGACACGGCATCGCGCGTCTTTTCTTTGTGCTCTGTCGATTCGATGATGAATATTGATGAGGTGAATACGCGTTCACAAAAGCAAAAGAAGGCATCATTATCATCGCTCTGTTGTTGTTGTTGTTGTTGTTTTTGTTGTTGTTGTTTCCATATCGCGACCAAGAGGAAGAGAAAGAGGAAGAGGAGGAAGAAGTGGAGGAGGTGGACGTCGTCGACGAAGAGGATGTGAACACCACCGCGGTGAAAAAGACCGCTAAGGGAGACGCGTTCATCGTTGGGAGATGGATAAATGGGTAGAGAGATATTTATTTTTTGGGGAGAGAGAGTGTGTTGATTTATAATAAGGACTCCCCTTCTAAACTTCATTCACGATGAAAAATTTAGGTTTGAGACCTCTCTCTCAAAGCCTGTAAAATTTCTCTCTCTCTCTGACTTTACGTTCCTTTCAATCTCTTCTTGCTCGACTTGTGATGATGATGCTTTTTATCTTTCTTCTTATCCTTCTTCTTATCCTTATCGTCGTCGCCGTCTTTACTGCTCTTCTCTTTCTTCTTCGCGTCCCACGGGATGTCTTTCATCGAGTCTTTTTGTCTGTGCACGGAGAGGATTTTACCGTCGCCGCGAGCGCTCTTGGCGTCGATGGCGGCGGCCCACTCTCGGTCCGTACCAGCGATGGCGTAACGTTGAAGCTCGGTTTCCTGGAGTAGTTCTTGTTGCTTTTTACGAACTTCGTTGCTCACTTTATCCGCCCTGTTGTATGTGTGTGTGTGTATGAAAGAATTTTTACGATTCGTTAGTTAGTACTCTCTCGCTCGCGAAACGAATAAGAAGAGAGAAAGCATAGAAATGAAATCAAACGGATCAGATCTGTTGAGCTTTATATTTAGCCACATGGTAACTCGACGACTTATAACCCCAAATACATGGTGGCGCCGCCAAGCGTGTGTTTCAGATAAATCCCTTAAAGTTTAATCCATCACCTCCGTTTTGAAATCTCGATGCAGAACGCGAAACGCGAAACAAATAAATATAATAAAAAAAGAGACGTACCCTTCTTGCAAATCTTCATCGACACCAATAGCGTGCGGTGTTAAGTTTGGCATGACGTAACTCGGAAGCGCTGCTTCTATTTCCTTGACTCGTCCCAATTTTAATGCCCCGTATATTCTCCGCATAGCTTTGTTAAACAGCGCCATCACTTGTTGTGGAGGCAAATCCAACTGTTTCGAGCTATCGTCCAACGTTCGTTGTTGTAACCCCATGCCTAACAATATCGCTGCTTGCGCGTACGATAGCGTCACTGGTATTCTCTTAGCAAAGTATGCTCGCGTTATCGGTGGAACAAGATCCGTAATGACGTGATGATCTACCAAGGAACTCGAGTATTTCTCCAAACGTCGTAAATCGTGCGGCGATAAAATTTCGTTATCGGTTCGAATAACCGCGTCTCTTCCTGCTCCGCTTTGCTTATCATTATCGTCGTATTGAACCTGCGGGTTTAACACGGATAGTGCCAACGAAGGTGGAAGTTCTCGAAAAGGTGCTCCGAGCAATGAACGGAATCGGACTCTGAAATCGTCCGAAAATGGTGCGAGCCACTCCCCTTCCGGAGCGTCGTCGTCGTTGTCGTCGTTCGCATTGCACACGCGAAGCATTACGCACGAGTGTTCCCCAGTTATATCCGACGGCACTTGACGCACGTAGACTGGTTCATACCCTGATTTTGACCAAAATCGATAGAGCTCAGAGGTCAAACCGAACGCCGTTCCGGTCCAGTGCACTCGCTCGCGTTCCCGTTCGGCTAGATTCACTAAAAGCGGCGGTAAATCTTCTCTCGGTTTTACGGTTTCGCTACTTAATCCACCGTTCATTTTGTTGTGCCCATTTTCTCCATCGTTTTTATCTTTATTTTTCTTACCAATATCCATATTTTCGCGCATATCGATGAGTTTTCCTTCGTAATATTCGTGTAGTAATTCGAGTGCTCTCGTGCCGTATCCTTGCCTCGGCAAATCTGGGTGGACCGCAATCCGAACTATTCTCGCTCCAGTTAAACCAGGAAATGCGTCGTCTTGAAATTGCCCAGAGATTGTCCATGGAATCAAATCACCTGAAGGTGCGCTACCAGCTGCTAACGACGCTCTCGCCGACACTTTCGAGATGGCACCTTCGAGTGCAATTTGCAAGACGCACAAAATCTCCGGCAACGCGTTTGATTGCTCGTTGACAGGTGCTAATAACACGTACAATCTGTGTGCTGGTGCGTCCGACATCAACTGTAAATCGTCTGGTGTATTCTTATAATGCGATGAAACGTACAAAGCCATCATGCGTTTAAGGAACTGCTCCGAAGCTTTGTGCGCGGAGAACAAAGTATCCCTGGAGACTTCGTACAACTCGCACGCTGATGGCGGTGGGATCGTATTAATGAGCGGTGGTAAAGCATCAGCGGCGTCTAAACAGAGGAGTTGATTCAACCACGACTCGATTCGATCTCCTGGAGCGTATCTGCAAGGCTCCGAGAGTTGCACTTCTCGCAGCAACCGACCACTACCTCCTCCTTCTCCTTTATTGCTATTGTTGTTATTATGTTTGTTATTCTTTCCGTGCCTGCCTTGTTGCCCGGAAGAACTCGACGAAGCTTCCCGTCTTAAATTCCCAATTAACTTAATCGACAACGCTCTCCCAGTACCTTCGTAGCCATTAATCGTCGAGCACAAAAAGACTAAATACGGCCCCAATAATGCTTTCACCGTCGGCAAAGGAATCGCCGCAGCTTCATCAATCACCAACAACTCCGCCGTCGCCGCTCTTTCGTGGTGCTGAGGTAATATATACTGAATCGTCTGTCGATGGTTCCTCGTGACGTTAATTCGAACGATTGATTTTCCAAACGCCGGGTTTGACGATTCCACTAAATCGTAATCCAAATGTTCTTTATAGCCGAGCTTATCGAAACCTTTCAATACAAATTCGAAAAATGTCTTCAAGTTCTCCGGCGACGGCGAAGTGACGAAAATGTTCGAGTATCCCATGGCGACTGCGCCGGCAATGGCAATACCCATAGCGGCAGATTTCCCTCGACCTCTCGCCGCAGTCAACGCCACGGTCGAACGCAACGTTTTTTCGCTCGCGGCATCCAAAAATGTCACCACTGCTTTCGCTTGGTCTAATGTTCTACACTGCGAGACTAAAGGCCCAGCCGGCTCGGTTTCTTTCAAGGATTCTTTCAAATCCGTTAAATCCGCGTGTTCCTGCGCTGCTTGCTCGCTCGTCACCGGCGCGATCGATCTAATGTGCGAAGAAATCGGCAAAATATTCAACTCATCGTCCATAATTGCGCACGTTTGACACGCTCCCAAAGACAAAATGAACCGTTCGTTAAATCTCGGGACTACTTTATCGTGAGACTCGGTTCTAAATCTCGCGTGCACGTCCATCGACATCGTGTACAATTGCGTCAAAGACTCTAAATTCGACAACAATAAAACGATAATCCCGCCTCCTTCGACGGTTTCAATCGTTCTCGCCAACAAGTTCGGCGTCAACGCTTCAAAATCTTGTAAAACTGCCATCCCGAACGTATTCCCGAGTACTTTTTGTGTCTCGTGGTAATAACAGTATCGAATCTGCGTGCTCGAAACGAACAAGTTGAACGGATCTTCGTTCTCTTCGTCCATCGCCCCGCTGTTTTGCATCATTTTCACTTGTTTCTGTCGTTTTCTTTTGTTCGAACTCAGGTATAAATCTTTCTTGTAACACCACAACACGCTCGGTCGCGCTTTCACGACTGCTTTGGAAAGCATGTAATGAATGTTGACGATTTGTTCTCTCGCGTTGTCCCCGACGACGACGAATAAAGTTCGCTCGTTCAGTTTCACTCCATTTTCCACGAGCGTTCGAATTCGAGAGTCCACTTTCTTCCTCATTCTTCTTCTTGTTGTTGTTGATATTATTAATACTATTCTCAGTACTCGTTTGTGAGGCGTCTGTCTGCGCACTTATTATATAGGTGGCGGCTCTGATTTTGGCGATTTGCTTCACACGAGCAGCTTTTTCATTCTTTTCTCCATTTATAAAAATGGGCAAATCATCGAAAGACAAGAGAGACATATACTACAGAAAAGCGAAAGAGGAAGGATGGAGAGCGCGGTCGGCATTTAAGTTGATACAAATAGACGAGAGTTTTCACCTGTTTAAAGAGAACGTGAAAAACGTGGTGGACTTGTGCGCCGCGCCTGGGAGCTGGTCGCAAGTGTTGAGCAGGAAATTGTATTTACCCACGCTGAACGAAAGAGAAAAGAGAGAAGAAGATGTGAATACGACCAATAAGCCGCCGAAAATCGTTGCGGTTGATTTACAACCCATGGCGCCCATCGAAGGTGTCGTCTGCATTCAAGGGGACATTACCAACGTCGATTGCATGAGACAAATAATATCTGAATTTGAAGGCGAGAAAGCAGATTTAATCGTCGGCGATGGCGCGCCAGACGTGACTGGATTGCACGATTTAGACGAGTTCATGCAAGCGCAGTTAATTTTAGCCGGTTTGAAAGTGTGCGCGCACGTGTTAAAGGAAGGAGGGACGTACGTGGCGAAAATATTCCGCGGGAAAGATATCGGGTTGCTGTATAACCAGTTGAAGTGCTTCTTTCCGAAGGTGACGTGCGCGAAACCGAAATCGAGTCGGAATTCAAGCATAGAAGCGTTCGTGGTGTGCGAGAACTATTCGCCTCCGAAAAATTTCCAACCGAACGATTTAAGAGACGTTTTAGAAAAGAAGTTTAGATGGGGGCTCACACAAGACGGCAAAGAGAGATTACCGGACGATTTCGAACGAACAATAGCGGTTCCGTTCGTCGCCTGCGGAGATTTGAGCGGTTACGATGCCGACCAATCGTATTCGCTCAACGAAGAATCGAAGGACGGCAGATACGAGTTTAGCGAGCCCGTCATGCCTCCAATAGCCCCGCCGTATCGCGAAGCTATGATGAAGAATTAGAGAGTAGAAATAGCGCGTGAAGTAGTGTATGATACAAATACTACTTGGAATCTGCACCATGATCTTTCGAGCTCCCGGCGCTCGTTCCAAAACCGCATCCTCCCAAACAAAATACAATTAATTGTTGGTTTAGATTTTCCTCCTTGCGTCAGAATGTCCAGTATCCTTCCTTCTTTGATTCAAACATCCCATCCTGGTCAGATTTTTTGTGCGTTATCACACGGCTCACTTGGAAATCAAACAGACAGACAGACAGACAGACGCGTACATATAATAAATCGATGGATTTTTTACAACAAAATTTTGCGCAGTAAAAGGACGACACACAATAAGAGTCGCCGTTATTCCGCGCTTAGTATTATACATCAATTCTAATCGAATTATCGAATCAGAAAGAAAGTACGGGTAAAAAACAAAGAGAGTTTAATAATAATCAGAAGAAGAAACAAACGCGCGTGATAAAAGATGATGCTACGAAAATCGTTAGAGTTCGATAACCGATGGGACCCAAGGGCTCCGTTCTCCATTCCTGCGTTCTCTTGGAAATTCATCAGACCCGATCACTCGTTCTCGGAACAAAACTCCGAAGAGGCGCTTCAAGAGAGAGCTGCGAAGGGAAACGTAGTTTTGTTCGAATCAGAAATTGGCCAGAAAAGATTCGATTTTTGCTTGCGAATGTTTGAAGAGGAACGAAGGCAGAATCCAGAGTTAGTGGAGTTGGTGATAACATCTCTGTTGAGAGCTACGGATTGCGACATGAAGACGGCGATACCTCGAATGCAGAATTATTTTGAGTTTTACGTGGAAATATTCGGCGCATTATCGTTCAAGCAGAGTTTGACGAATGATTCGGAGCTACGAGAAATGGTAGAGTCTGGGATAGTACATGTTTTTGAGAACTGCGACGCTAAAGGTAGATGCATGCGCGTTATGCAGTATAACCAGATAAGAACTGGGCTCAATTCGGAAGCGTTGCAGATTATAAAAATGTTTCATTACGTTACCATGAGGACGCTAAAGAACTATCCGATGACGCAAAAGAATGGGTTCATAGACGTTTGCGATATGGGTGGGTTATCGTTGGAAAACTTTTCGTTACGGATTACGCGATCGAACCTTTTGATGTCTAGCCGCTTCTTGCCGTGCAAAGTCCATAAGATTTGCTTATTGAGACCATTGTATTTCATGAAGTTTTTATTAAGGGCGGTGAAGCCGTATGCTTTTCCAGGCCCGATGGCGAGGCACTTTCTCATATTGTCGCAAGATCCGAAAGATTTACTTAAGGACCCCGTTTTTTGTCGTCCGGAGATATTGCCGCCTCTATATGGTGGCACGAATACGAATTACAGTTGGCCAATGCGAGTCCGAGGGTGGACGCTGGAGGAAGAGGAGTTGGAGTTTAGTAGCGAGATGGGGAGTTCGTGTAGAAGCGAGAGCAACTTAAATGATGACAACACCAACAGTAGTTACAACACTGGAAGTGAAACCAACAACTATACCGGTTTTAAGGGCAGTAGCTGCGAGTCTGTCGGATTGTTTAGAAGATTCTTGTAAAAAAGTAAAAGTAGAGCACCCAAGCTCCATAAAAAGAAGTTCCGCCCTCTGTCGAGGAATAAAATTATGTCCATCCCGAACACGGCACATTCCAACGTATTCGTCTACGGCACGCTCAAACGAGAGATGTTCAATCATAAAATACTTGCAGAAGGCGTAAACAGCGGCAAATTTATCGGCGTCGGAGAGACGTCAAAAGCATTCAAGTTTTCTCTTTTGCTTTCAAGTTATGGATTTCCATATCTCATTCAAAACGAAGAAGGAGACGTGTCTTCCTCGAACACGGCCGTGAGAGGCGAAGTATACACCGTAAACGAAGAAAAATTAGCAGAGTTAGACATTTTAGAAAACATAGCGTCGGGTTTGTACAAAAGAAGCGTGATTGAGGTGGAGTTATTGACCGACGAAAACGATGAGAAAATCCCAGTTGAACAGGGAGAAGAAAAGAATATTCTGTTAGCCTTTGCCTACATCGCAGGCGACCAAGAAGACAAGAGTGATTTAGCGCGGATAGAAGAGTACACGAAAGAAATTCACGACGAGAAATACGTGCCAAAAGGCTCGCGACCCGGGTTTTGGTAGAAGAAGGAAGTTTATATATAGTGTAAAATAATTGTCATCACCTACCTCGTAGTAGTTTAAAACCGCGTAGAAGAAGAGTACGAGTAAAGTTTGACGAGAGAGGAAAAAAGCATTCGAGAAATCACCTTCTTCGTTTACAATCCTAATATCTGAACATCCTAAACCTACACGCGTATACTATCTCTATCTCCTCTAAAAGTCCTCCTCGTCCTCCTCGTCCTCGTCCTGATGTACAAATCCTGGCATCACGCCGACTTGACATTCCCGCATCATAAACTCTCCGTTGACGTATTTGTGAAACTTATCGAACAACGCGGTGCAGTCGGTCCCAAACGCTTGCAATAAAATCTTCGCCCCGCCCGGGTGGAAGTGAATATACGGCGTTAAATTGTACACTTTCCCCCGAAATCCAATCCAAGCGTCTTCTTCGGTGTTGTGTTGTGCGATTTCTTCTAAAGTAATCACTCTTTTCGAGACATTTATTTTCTTCCCTCCTCCCAAACCGTTCAAGTTGTTGTTTTTGGTCTTTGTTAATCGCATCCAATCCATCTGAGAATATCCAGGCGCTAACTGCACTTTGCCCACTTTCTGTTGTTGCTTTGAAGAAGAGGACGCGTGGGTCCCCGCGCTGACGGGTGCGACGACGACAGGCATCGCCCGTTTGCGCCCGTCTTTGTCCACGTGAGAAACCGTGGCGTTTTTCAACAACCCCCCGTACGAAGAAGAAGAAGGAGATTTTGTCGTGTTGTTGTCGTCTCCACTCGTCGATGTCGTCGTCGTCGTCGGGTTGTTCGCATTACTATTATTATTATTCGGTCTCTGATAGTGGACGTTTGTATTCCTCAGAGGATTATTCGCGTCTCGCGGGGACGACATCACAACAACGTATTTTGGCTCCTCCTCGTGCGCTTCTCAATGGCGCCAGAAACGTCATTTTTTACCTACATACAATGACGACGACGACGACGATTAGTAGTAGTATTCATCATCGTCAGGCTGGTGCTTCTCGCGCCTCGTGTAGCGGACGACGACGACGAGCGCTGCTTTCGTCCTCTTCGTCGCCTTCGCTTCATCTTCATCGTCTTCGTCGTCGTCGCGACAACAACGTTCAGATAACGACGAATGCGACGACATCATCAATCACTGCCGCGCAAAGAGAAAGAAGAAGAAGAAGAAGAGGAAAAACGAAAATAAGAACGCGTTTATCAAAACTATTATCATCATCGTCATCATCATCAGAGGATACCGTGGTGAACGCTGTTACGGTGGAAAGCGCGGGCAATGAAAGAGGTTGGGGCCCGACCCGAGAGGAAATCGAAACGATAGAAGAAGACTTGGAGTATGATTCTTTAGACCGAGTTGGATGGTTCGAACTCTTATCGTTCGTCAGCGAGTTTACTTCTACGGCTTTAGGGAAAGCGCGATTGTCGTCAAGTGAAGGCGAGAGTTTGATTTCGGAAGTGTATTCGCAGGAAATGTCGGAGTTGCTTCTGGATGAAACAGAATCAGCGATGTACATGGAATCCGTCGCGGGCGTTTCGTTGGATTTTGGCGGGATGCTCACAATCGAGACGAGGAGAAGCGTGCACAAAGCGTCGCAAGGAGCACCATTGGGTGGAGATGAATTGATGGCAGTGGCAAACTTTTTAGAAAACGCGCGGCGATTGAAACTTTCCATCGAAAATGTCTCCCACGAAGACGACGAGACGGGCGAGATTGAGGTACCGAGAGCAATGATGCCGCTGAGAAATATTGCGGTACAAATGGAAACATTTTCTGAGGTGGCGGATATCATTAAATCAAAAGTTGATGACACTGGATCGTTCAAAGATAACGCGAGTCCCGAATTACGCAGGGCGCGAGCGCATCTGTCCGGTAAAGAAACGCAGTTGAAAGAGTTGTTATCAAGGATGCCGGGGAGTGCGGTTTCGTTTCGAGGACGCATGTGTTTAGCGGTTTCGCCAGAGAGTGCTCCCAAGAATGCGCTCGTTTTAGGCACGCAAAGTGGATTAACTCTGATTGAACCTCCATCAGTGGTTAATTTGAACACAGAATTGGCAAAAGCAAAGGACGACGAGGAGTCAGCGATTGATGGTATTAAAAGAGAATTATCGAGAGTCATCATGGAAGTCGCCGAGGAGATTTTACGGTGTTTGGAATTGACGATTGATTTAGACGTTATTGCGGCGCGATGTCGTCATGGACAAGCGTTGAATTCGGTGCGTCCGACGTTTGCAAGAGAATCTGATTTAGAAGACGCCATCGAGGAAATATTGAGAGAGGAAACGGCGAGGAATGAAATGAACGACGGAGAAGGTGAGGAGGGTGAGGACGACGACGAAGAAGAAATTTTAAGCACGAAGAATGCATTCGTTCAAGCCGAACTCGAAATTGCGAAATCAAAAGTCTACCTTCCCGGACTCCGTCAGCCAGTGCTGGCGTCGCAAGCGGTGAAAGCTGCGAAAGATAAACGTCGCGAGGCAGCTGAAAGGGAAAGAAGGAAAGAAGAAGACGATGCGAGTTTGCAACCAAGATTTAAAATCGCCACGAGAGAATCGAAGAAAAAAAAGAGTAAGAAACTCCAGAACGAATTGAATTCTCAAGATGAATTCGATTTCGACGACAACTTTGATTGGCTTTACGACGGCAAAAACGAAAACTCAAGCGACTCGAATCCTTTCAGGGTGAAAGGACCGGTGCCGGTGGACGTTTTCGTGGAGGCGAGAACAAAATGCGTCGTCATTACTGGTCCGAATACGGGTGGTAAAACGGCGGCGATGAAAGCTCTCGGATTGAGTGCATTAATGGCAAGAGCTGGTATGTTTGTACCCGCGGAAAGAGCGCACTTGCCTTGGTTTGACTACGTTTTATGCGACATTGGAGACGACCAAGATTTACTCACGAATTTGAGTACATTCTCAGCGCGCTTGACGACGCAGAAAGCTATTTTGAAGCGTGCTACCCCTCAATCTTTAGTTTTGATCGACGAGGTCGGGACAGGCACATCGCCTTTAGAAGGTGCTGCGATAGCTCGCGCGTTCTTAAAAGCTTTGGCGGGATTACTTCCTCGTCGACTCGGCGTTTCATTGGCGTTTGCGACTACCCATCAAGGCAGTTTGAAAGCGTTGAAGTACGAACACAAAGATTCCGGTGCTTTTGAGAATGCCGCGGTAGAATTCGATGAAGCTGAATTACGTCCAACGTATAGGCTCTTATGGTCTGTTCCTGGTCGTTCAAGAGCTTTACAGATTGCGCAGAGAAACAAGTTAGACGAAGATGTCATCAACTCGGCGAAGGAGGTCATGGGACAAAGTTTCGCAACGCTGGACGATGTCATCGCAGAACTCGAAGGCGCGCGAAAAGATGCAGATAAAGCCGTTGCAAAAGCTATGCAAATGCTGAAAGATGTAGAAAAGCGCATCCCGCAAGCACGAAACGCTGAGCAAAAGGTCTTACGAGTGAAGGAGGACGTAGCGATGAAGCAGGCGACAACCATCGTAAGAATCTCGAGGGAGGCTAAAATTCGCATCCAAGGCGAAGAGCGATTGAAACGACAAGAACTTTCGGCGAATACGAAAAAGTCGATGATTGCGAAAAGTGCCGCCGGAGAATCAGATCGAGAGCGTGAAATTCGTTTAGCTAAAGAGCGCAAAGCAGCCGCCACGAATGGAGAAGCAGGCGCAGAAAAAACTCATCAAGAGTGTACTGAAATGCCCGCGGTTGGAGACCAAGTCATTTTGAAAGCGAGCGGTTTAGCCGGGAAGGTGACGAAAGTTTCTGGCGAAATCGTAACGGTCGCTGCAGGATTTATTGTCGCGGAAGCTAAATTGAACGAGCTGGAGAAGTCGTCATCTTCTACTTCGTCGGTGAAGACGAGCTCTACTCAAACTTTCGCTGGAGTGAAAAAGAAGCCCACTTCGCCTTCGAGAGCCGCTCGAGAATTCGACGCTCTCCTAGGAAACGGCAAAAGTAATGCTTCTTCGAGCGATGGCAGCAGAAGAGTTTCTGGTGAAGATTACGACGTCTGGGATAACGAGCCAAGTAAACTCGCTCAAATAGGAGACTCAGTCCAAATTTTGAAAAACAACTTTAAAGGCAAAGTGGTCGAAGACGAAGACGGCATGTTGACAATCCAAGCCGGTCCGACGCGCATGGTTGCCCCAAGTCATGGCGTTAAAGTTACGAAGAAAGCCAATGTCGGAAGTGAGATGAGCGCGGGAGCTGTTAACGTCCCGAGACCGACAATGAGTAACAAAAAAAAGAAGAAGAAGCAAAGCGCTTTTCCTTCCGGAACAAATATTACAACAAACGCGCCTCCCACGGTGCCACAGAAAGAGGAAGCCTCCATCCAAGATTTGATGAAAAAGTTTGGAAAATAGTAATAGTATGAGCGAAAATAGCAAGATGAATTACATGTAGCCGTGTGTAATAAAAGTAGTATTAATAGTAGATTTGTGTTGAATTTTCAAGTTGGATACCGAGTTCTCTCTTTTTTTTTACTGAGGAGCTCGTCGGTCTTCGTATCTGTTCCCGCCGTCTCCTCCCCTTCTATCTTCGGGGTAGGAACTTCTTCTATCGTCGTAGCCTCTTCTATCATCATAGCGTCTTTTATCATCGTAGCCTCTTTTATCGTCGTATCTTCTTCGATCGTCATGACCTGCTCCAGCTCGTCTATCGTCGTAACCCGCTCCAGCTCGTCGGTCTTCATACCGGCCCCCATACCCGCCTCGGCGGTCATCGTAATCTCTCCCTCCTCCGCGAGAATATCCTCCATCTCGTCTGTCGTGGCCACTGTCGTTCCTTCGATCATGATACCGGTCTCCTCCTCCTCCTCCTCCTCGATTATAGTCGTCTCTCCTATACCCGCCTCCTCGATTATAGTCGTCTCTTCTATATCCACCTCCTCGGTCGCCGCCGCCGCGATGGTATCCTCCCCTATCTCTGGAGTGATACGGCCCTCTCGTATCTGGTTTCTTCTCTTCTGCCATCCCAACGCGAATAATTCTTCCTGCAATCTCTTTCTCGTGCATCGCGTCAATAGCCGCGTCCGCGGATTGTTTTTCCACATATCGAACAAAAGCAAACCCACGCATTCGTTGGGTGTGATGGTTTCTGGGCACATACACATCTCCAATCTCGCCGTACGACGCAAACATGTCCGTAATTTCCTCTTGGGTCAGATCAAACGATAAGTTATCGATTTTCACCGAGTGCAAATTGGAAATATCCGGCGGACCTTTCTTTTCTTCTTGTCTGCCGCCGTGGTCTTCGTTCGAATTTGGTTGTTGGGAATCGTCTTCTCGATTTTGTTGATTCGTCGGTGCGGCGGCTGCTGCAGCTTCAGCTAACCCGCCGTCGTCCACGTCTCCTTCGTTGGTGGTCATTATTCTTCTCACGTTTCTCGAAGATGCGAATGAATGAATTCTTTTACCGAAAAGAGCGCGAGAGATGTGTGTGTGTTTGTGTTTGTGTGTGTGTGTCCAATGCACGCGCACACGATTATATAATTTTGAAGATGAAATTGATCTGCTCTTTTTCGATGAGATCAAGAGAGACCACAAAATACGCGAAAGAAATCAAGAGAAAAAAAAACAGACCTTTTCTTCAAACAAAAACACGCGACCGATGACGTTGAGACGACGACAGTCGCATCGTCTTCTCTTCCTCTTCTACTTATTCCTCCTCCTCGTTTCTTTCCTTCTTCTTCCATCGTGTTCAAACGCGCAAGAAGAGGAGGGAAAATGTCCTCTGGACATTGCGAAAATCGATCTGAGCGGGTTAGGAAACGCTTGTAACGCCGACGATCCGGGTACTTTTTTTATATCTCTTTTCTTACATGTTTAAACTTCCATCGCAGAGTTGTGCGCGAAATGCATCGCGTTTCTCGGTCAAGCGATCGTAGACGCGGGGTACACGAGGGAAGAATTGAACGCGTTGCCATTAGATACGTGCGCGACGGAGAATCTGTCGACGTTGTTGGCAAACGGAGCGACGATCGATTCGTTTTTGAAAGTTTCAGCCTGCCCGCGAGACGCCTCCATGTACGAGAACGTTACTTTTCCCGAAGAAGAGGGAGATATTGGAAGGGCGGTTCAAAGTGCCTTTGCGCCCGTCGTTGAGAAAGGAGACGCGGTAGATGCGGCAGAAAAGAAGAAGAAAAAGGGTGTTGATATCGTCGGCCTGTCTGTATCGATGGCCGTTATTGTCGTTTGCTTTGCTGGAATTATTCTGTTCGCGCTACATCGAGACAAGAAAAGACAGAAGCTCAACGCCCTGTATGTGCAAAGAAATCACGATGCAGAGAGAAACGTGCCAGTTGCTGCGCGACCAGTTCGCGAAATTCTATCGTTTCGAAACATTACTTGTCAATTGAAAACCAACGGAGGTGGTGGTGGAGGAGGAGGAGGAGCAAAAATATCTGCCGCCCGACGAACCATAATAAGTGGTATATCCGGGATAGTTTGTGAGGGATCTGTGTGTGCAGTTATGGGACCTTCTGGATCTGGAAAGACCACTTTGGTGAAATCTTTAATTTCTGCCTCGGGTTTCCACGTCGACATCGATTTGAACAAAATTAATCTCTCTGGAAACGCTCACTTTGCCGGTAAAAATAGAATTGGCTACGTGCCGCAACATTCCGATTACCTGCTCAAATTCTTGACGACGAGCGAATCAATTTTATACGCAGCTTCTTTGCGCCTTCCGTGGTATGTTTCAAAACAAACGAAGGAGAATAAAGTAAACGCACTTCTTGACGAACTCTGCCTTGTCGACGTGCGAAATACTCGTGTATCTGATTTAAGCGGCGGTCAGCGAAAAAGGCTATCCATCGCGATGGAGATGGTTATTGATAGCGACTTACTCATCCTAGATGAGCCGACGTCTGGCCTCGATTCGAAAACTGCAGATACGATATTGGAACTGCTAAAAAGTATCGCTTCTCGTGGACGTGCCGTATTATGTACTATCCACGCACCATCGGCGAGATCTCTTTGCGAACAAATTGATACTGTTTTGTTACTTTCTTCGACTGGTGATCGTTTACATTTTGGCTCTGTTTCTCTCGATTTATTAGAGTCCTTACAAATGCCGTGTCCAAAAACTTTTTCGTTACCGGAGTGGTTGTTGGAAATAGCGAGCGACGAAAGAATGTCCAAACAACTTCTTCTCAAAACAACAGAATTTCAAGGAAAAGGAGACACAGAACAAGACAGCAGCTCATCGGAAACCAACGAAACTCTTTTTGTCGTTGATAATCAATCCTCGCACGACTTTTACGAAAAAAGCGAGCGCTCGTTCGTGACGGAGCTATCCGTCCTCTGTTGGCGAGAGTTTTTAGAGGTGAAACGGAACATCTCTCGCTTCATTACGGACTCGGTCACCGCTATTTTGGTTGGAATTCTCATCGGCTTGCTCTATTTGGACGTGCAAAAGAATCTTCGCGGCTTCCAAAATCGGATGGGCAGCATATTTTTCGTCCTCTTTTTTTTCGCTCTTTCGAGCGTATCGTGTTGCGATGCCTTTCTCTCGTCGAGAAACGTCTTCCTGCGAGAGAAAAGAGCGGGGTACTACAGAGCCGAAACGTACTATCTTTCAAAGATGATCGTTGAGATAGTCGTTTTGCGTTGGACGTCGGTCGTTCTAACTTCAATAAGTTACTACTGGCTGATGGGCTTACGCGTGGATCCTGGCGCCTTCTTTGTCTTTTTGAGTTTCGCGTTGTTATTTTCAGCGACATCTACGGCATTAATGAGTTTTATCCAGACGCTCTGCGCATCCACGGCGATCGCAACGCTGGTTGGAATAGTTTGCATTCTACTTTCAAGTCTTTTCGGCGGGTTCCTCATAAATATTCCCACCTTGCCAGGATTTTGTAGATGGATTCGTTGGTTTTCAGCTTTTTTCTACGCGTGGGGCGGAATGCTAGCAAGCGAAATGAACGACGGGAAATACGTGTTCGATGCCGACTTCGATGGGACAGACGTCGCCGTGACTGTGAGCGGGCAAACATATCTAAACGTCGTAGGAGTAGATCCAGCAAATATTGGAAGAGATTTGGTCGCTTTGTGCATCGTAATTGGAGTCTACATGGCTTCTGCGATATTCATGTATCGCCGATTTCAATGAGCGTTTCGAGGCTGGATTTGGGTTCGAGAATACGAGAGATCAAAAAATAAAAAAGGGAAGGAGAGAGTAGAGAGTAAAGCGTACAGTACACACCATTTCGTTCACGCTAGAATACATACAATTACAATGCGACTATTATTGCAACTTGGCTTCTTCTTCTATTTCTCCATCGCATCTTTCACGAGAGGAGCGAAGGCGCAAACGTTGCTACAGGCGTGCCCGCTCGATATCGAGCGCCTCGATTTCACAGGCATCAACGAAACTTGCAGCGATCCGAACGACCGAAATCTCTGCACCAGTTGCCCGTTAACCATCGTACAGAAAATAGTCGACGGCGGCTACTCCGTCGAGGAAATCAACGCGCTGCCCATCGAGCGATGTTTATTGGAAAATCTTCCACAATTGTTAGAAAACGGAGCAACACTGCTCGCTTTCATTGCGCTTCAAAGCTGCGATTTTACCTCCGGCAACTTGGCCACAGACATTCTGAATAACGTCACGTTCCCGCCTCCATTTCCAGGATTACCCACGGAATGGTTACGAAACGAAACGATGCCTTCGTTATCGCCTTCATCTTCCTCCTCGCCCGACGACGGTGGTGGTGACGACCAACAAGACGACGCTTCAGTTGTTGCGAAAACAAACGGACCTCCTTCTTCAGAAGAAGGAGGAAAAGAAGAGGAGGAAAAACTCTCGTCGCCGTCGTCGTCTGCGAGTTCTTCTTCGACGCGCCGAGTGCTCGTCTCCTGCGTCGTTTCCGTCCTCGTCCTTCTCGCCACGACAACGATGACTTAAAACAATGATGCGAATAAAATATAATACTAATACTTTAATCACTCTTCGTCCGTGTATTTTTTTCTCCTCTTTTTCTCATCTTTCTCTCCTCCGTCTCCTCCGTATCTTCTTCCCCTCATTTTTATTAATATCTCTCTTCTCTCTACTGCTACGAAGAATATGTCAACTTCATCTGGTTTAGTATTACTCTCCTCGCACACCCAAACGACGACGACGAGCGCGCAAAAGCAGCGAAAGAAGATCATCAGTAGCATCTTTAAGGCGAAGAAGAATACGAACAACCACGCGTGGAGACGACGAGTTGGCCCCGTCTTTGCATTCGCGAAAGAATCATCTGTAGAAGTTGAGTACGCACCAGCCTCATCATCAACGTCAACTTCCTCCTCGTTCTCCTCCTCGTCGTTGAAAAATGCCGGTGTGAAAATCGGTTCATTAGCGGCGTCGTTCATCACGTGCTTGGACGCGCACGCGGCAACTGCGCAGAGTAGTAACACAGAAATGATCGCTGAAGTTGCCGAAGCGGCGAGCGCGTTGGCGACGTATTCTGTTATTGGACTGACTGTGGCAGCTATCGGCGTCTCCCTCTTCAAATCTTTTGGCTCGTTCGTATTACCCGGACCCAGAGCCTCTGCCTCGCATATTTTAGTCGCGGATGAGTCCTTAGCGGTCTCGTTGAAAGAGCGTTTGTTGGAAGGGCCTCAAAGCACGTTACTGGACCGGTTCGCGAAAGAGGCGTCCGCGTACTCCACGTGCCCTTCAAAATCTAAAGGCGGGGATCTCGGGGAGTTTAAGCCCGGTCAAATGGTTAAAGAATTCGATACGGTGGTGTTTGAAGCGCCTTTGATGGAATTGCAAGGTCCGGTGAAGACGCAATTTGGCTATCACTTGATTTTAGTCACCGACCGAAACGAACCGTCGGCGTAAAAATGCCATCCTGACCGTGACAAAAGAGCTTTAAGTCGCACGCCAAGGACGAGAAGTATTGGAGAGTGAAAACACGCTCCTCAAAACGTATCGACGAATATAGCAGCCGCATAAACATGTATTATTTAAATTATTATTATTATTATCATCTTCCTCCTCCCTTTGTTATTATTGTTGTTTATCCACACACCAGTTTTTTGTTTTTTTTTCTCGAGGCGAAGCGAAGCGAGAAGCGATTTCTAACCGCTAACTGCTGAGCTTTATCTTCTTTTTACGCCTCGAGACGGCCGCTTTTACTCCACAAAAAATTTTTCCACGCGCTAACGGGAACGTGTGCACTACTTACTCGTCGCGATCTGATTCATCGATTGTCGAGCACACATTTGCATCGCAGAGAATATATTTGTCGCAAATACACGTCTTCGATATCGATTCGTACACACTTTTGATCGTTGTTGTTTAAGCGCGCGCTTCATCTTTCCGTTCGGATTGATTATACCACTTTTAAAGCAACGCTTTAACGAGTCACACTTAGGCGTACGCTTAGATAGAAAACAAAAATGCACGGCGTTTGTCTTCAACAAGGGATGACGCGAACGTCGTCGACGGTCAATTTTACTCAAGCGAGTACTTCTTCATCGTCGAGAAAGACAATCGCGATGCCATTTCCGAGATCGCGAGGCAGAGGAGGGAAGGCTTCAACGACGCGCGACGCCGTGGCTGAGCCATCGCAACAAGAACAAACGTTCCAAAGACGACCGGAAGATGTCGTTCGATCGAATGGGAAAGAGGTTGAACTATTCGCCTTAGAAGCGTGCGTGAAAAGACAGGAGAGCGGCCAGTTGGCTCCGAAAGTGAACGTCGTGCCGTCTATATTAGATCCAGCGTTTGAGCGTTGCCGAGAAGTCACCGCAGAGTACGCGAAGACGTTTTATCTAGGAACAAAATTGATGACGCCGGAGAAACAACGGGCAATTTGGGCGATTTACGTCTGGTGCAGACGTACGGACGAGTTAGTAGACGGGCCGAACGCGTCGCACATTACGCCAGAGGCTTTGGATAGATGGGAGGAGCGCTTGGAGAATATTTTTGCCGGGAAACCGATGGACGTTATCGATGCGACGTTGGCGGATACCGTGAGTAAGTTTCCGGTTGATATCCAACCGTTTCGAGATATGGTTGATGGTATGAGAATGGATTTGGTAAAACCACGGTACGAAACGTTCGATGAGTTGTACGAGTATTGCTATCGCGTGGCTGGTACTGTTGGCTTGATGTCCATGCCGATTATGGGCGTGGATGAAAACTATAAAGGCGACTTACAGTCGGTGTATAAAGCGGCGTTATCGTTGGGATTAGCGAACCAGTTGACGAACATTCTCAGAGATGTTGGAGAAGATGCGAGAGAGCGTAATCGCATTTACGTTCCCTTGGAAGATTTGGCTAAGTTTGGCATCACCGAAGGTGAAGTGTTGACGGGATTGGTACAAAACGGGAAAGTGGACGAACGCTGGGTGAAGTTTATGAAGTTTCAAATCGCGAGGGCGCGAGAGTGCTTTGCTTCCGCGGAAGCCGGCGTAAACTGTTTGAATAAAGACGCGAGATGGCCGGTATGGTCCGCGCTGGACGTATACAGAGATATTTTAGATGCCATCGAGGCGAACGGATACGACAACTTCACGCAAAGAGCGTACGTACCAAAGATGCAAAAGTTTGCGATGTTGCCGACAAGTTTCGCAAAGGCGCAACAAGGGCCGACGGAAGAGCAGCAAAAGGGTCGCTGGAACGAGTAATTAACATCTATAAAAGAGAAAGAATGAGAGTGAAATCAATTAGTAAAGCGAGCGTTTTAAGAAAGAATACAAATTACATTTTTTGTGTTTCGAAATTATACAACTATCCTCTAGCTTTTGGCGCCGGTCGTCCAGCTTTGACTTTTGGCTTCCTCGCTTCTAAAAAGTCTTCGATCGAAATCCCTTCGCATTCGTGACACGTGAATCGTTTCGGCGTCTTCGCTTCATCTTCAATGCCCACGCATCTCGTGTGCATCCAAATCTCGCACCGGTCGCACGCAATCATTCGCTCCCCATCGTCGTCGTTCGTTCCACAATGGCAGTTCACGACCCACTGATCGAGTCCGCCTTGGTAACGGTATTCGCTCTCTAAGTCCGCGCCTTCACCCATAACTTCGGCGTGCGCGTACTGCAACGAATTCTTGTTCAATCTCGTCGAGTCTGGAAGGTTTTCGTACCCTTTAATCGCGGTGACTTTGAATTTTGAGAGGATAACGTATAAATCCGCAAACGCTTTCGTCGCTTCTTTTTTCAACTCGCCCAACGTGCACGGAACCGGAAGCAGAACAATCTCTGGCGGTGGCTTAGACTCGACGCCAAGCTTCCGCCGATTCTTACCCATAATTGCACCACCTAAACCAGAGACTTTTGGTCCTGAATTTGATCTATCGATGATCGCAGTAACGAGTACGCGAGTCGGTTTAAGATTTTTGACATTCGCAGGCACGCTCAAGTGCAACAAGTCGTCGATATCTATGTATGTTTTGACAAATTGTTTCGTATCCAACAATACTCGAGCTGCATTTGTGAGATGTGCACCTTTACACGTAACTCTAATCTTATTCCCGATCTGAACTCGTGCTGGTTTGTAGCTTTCCAGACAGTCTCGATAAACCGCTCTCAAATCCTTATCGACGTCGTACGCAGTAAGCTCTGAGATGGCTTTCGCGTTTGGATTCGAACGAATTTGTGGCGTCACCGGAGCTATCGTCGGCAGTTTTTGTTGACTTTTTCGTTCCACTTTCATCGAAGACGGAGGCGCTAACACTGCCGTTGCAGAACGCGTTTCTCTTTGATTTCTTACTGGTTGTTGGCGAGTCGCTCCTCTTGACGTCGTTCCGTTGCGCAGTACGCGAATGTTATTCAATGGAGATTTCCCTACCACAACTGGTTCAACTGGCGCGTTCGCGTATGGGTTCATAAAGTCGAGCGGAGCCGTATAAGTAGGCGAATTTGGCGATATCGTCGAGTTCGGCATCTCCAACTGATACTCTAACTGAGAATTTATCGGGTTATTCCGTCTTCGCACTTTCGCTCTTGCATCCTTCGCTCCGTTTTTACCGTCCATAATGACAGGATGATCCGCAATCGTCTTTAAGACGTGATCCAAAAGTCCCGTATCTCCAACACCTTTCAGACGCGCAAGGTTTCGAACGTCTTGTCTACCTAACCAGAAGCCTTTATTATCCGCCAAAACCATCACGCATGCATTCGCCGCGACATTGACGCGAGCGAGCGTCCATCTCGTCTGCGCCGCCGGATTCGGATTACTCGAGCGACCTCGTTTCCACTCGACCATTGGTTCGGTTGGAAGAGGTGCTTGCTTGACCATAGGCATTTGTTGTTTCTGTTGCTCTTGGTGACCGTTATGCTGTACTATTGAAGTTGGTGATCTGAGCGTTCGCGCAAACGCAGAAGCTAGACCGGTTCCAGCCATTTTTAGTTTCTTCGCCGCCGAAGCAAAGACCGAGTCGTGGTGCACCGTTTCCTCTCGTTTAATTTCTTCTTCTTCTGCTTCTTCTTCTTCTTCTTTTACTGCTACTTCTATGAACTCTTCCTCGTTCTTAATTTCCGGATAAGCGCGTTTCTTGTTGGATCTCGCCCCGCCCCCTGCTCCATTTTTTGTTTCTTGTTGATGATGATGATGATGATGATGATGAGAAGAGTGACGCCGGGGAGTCGTTTGGTTCGTTTGAGGTCTATTCTCGGCAACATCTGAAATTCCGGCCAACACGGCGCCTACGCCGTGCGTTGCTAACGTTTCGAACGGCCTGATGCCTTCTTTTACTTCTCTGCGAATATTTCTTTGCAATCGGAGCAAAGCTTTGACTAAATCGCCTAAAGTTTTTGGAATCTCGAGTTCATCATCTTCTTGCTCCTCATCCTCGTCGCCCGTCTTCTTTTCTGCTTCGAGCGTAAGAATATTGACGTATTTATCGATTAAGTGCACCATTGGATCGTCCTCGCCTCCAGTCATGACAAAATCGCTTCTTAAGTTTTTCAACGGGAACGTTCGAAAATCAGCACCTGCTCGTTTATGCGAAGTCACCGTATTTCCAAAGCTACCTTTACCAAACACGTACCCGTACGTCCCGTACCACGTGTTCCCACTACTCGCGGGGTTCAACAATCGATACTCAACTCCGTATTTCTGCGAAACGTCCTCCACGGAAACCTCTCTCGCTCTCAACGTGTAGCAAATATTCTCCCACAAACCCATCAATTGCGATCCGCTCAACACCATCGATCCCGCCTCTCGTCCGTTGATACGTTTTAAGTGTCCACACCCATTTCCGTGAAGTAATCCGTGCAACAAATGCGTCTGATGATCGACAATCGAACATTCTTTATCGATTTCTCCACACACCGTACACACTCTTTCACCTTTCGGCACGGCGCAGCAACACAACTGACAGACTCTTTTCCCGGCCAACTCTGGTTTTCCTCTCGTTTTAAAATCCGTGTGGACGATGAAGTGCCACTGTTTTTTGTTCACCGGGTGATGATGCCACCCGATACATTTACAGCAATCGCAGTGTATGCATTCTTCGTCTTCTTCGACTTCTGTGGACTCTTCATATATCCGCAGAACTGTCTCGTGCGCCGGTTGGTCTTTCGAAGTCGAAGGCGTCCTCAACACGAGAGTGTACCCCCAAATCCCATCTTCCGTCGCTCGCGCGTCTGGCGTCGCGAGTTTCAGAAACTGTTTAATGTTTAATCGAAACGGACCAAAATATTCCACCTTTCGTTTAATCCAAGGCGTCGGTTCCGCGATATTCACCTTCTTTTTTCTCTCCTCCTCGTCCTCTGTGGTCGTATTCCTAGGCCCCCCACCGCCAGCAGAACTTTGGGTGGTACTTCTCCCGGACCTCATCGAAGCAGCCATAAATCGCTTCCTCTCTCTCTCTCTCTGTGTCTGTGTGTGTGTCCGTGTGTCTCGCGCTCAACCGAGGGTGGTGGGTTCCCCCAGCGCCGCCGAGAGGCACGTCGAATTATACTATATCGAACGTCTGCTGCCCTTTTTTTTTCTGGGTGGAAGACAAAAGGGAGAAAAGCGCTCGCCTCTAAAACTCAATTGAGGTTAACAAAAACACAAAATTCAGCAATTCACAAAGATCGGATATCGATTTTCAATCTTCTGTTGTCTCTTCAAATTGAAGGAAAAAGGGAGAGCAGCCAGGGAGTTTGAGAAGAGGAGGGTGTGTTTGCGCGCGTGTTTATGCGACAACAAATAGCTCTCGTCGCTCTCTCTCTCTCTTTGATGATGATGATGCAAAAAAGGGCGTGCAATTGATAAGAGAACGCAGAGAGAAGAAAGAGGGTTTAGGGATCATCATTTTTCGACGGCTAATGGTTTTTTGTGTTTCCACGCAACAAAAAAGAGCAGATATGTTGCTTCTTAACCCACCATCCCGGCCTTTTGGAGGAGGACGCGCGGTGATGACGACGATTGGCAACAGCGCCGGTAGTGCTGCTACTGTTCGAACATCTTCTCGCGTTGTTTTTGCGTCCACGTCTTGTGCGTCTTGCGCGTCTTCTACGTCTTCTCGTCGTCGTCGTCGTTATCATCGGTTGTGGAAAAAAAGTTTAAACGAAAAAGCGTCGACGACGACGGCGGCAAGAAGCGCAAACGGGAAAGGAGAGAGCAATTTATTAAACGCGACGACGAGAGGGTGGATGAGTATTTCTTCGAACGCGTTAGAAAGAGGAACTTTTAGAGGAAAGCGACGACAACAACACGCCCCGGTGTCGGCGTCGTCCATCGATGGCGCAGGAGGAGGAGGAGGAAGCAGAGGAGGAAGCAGAGGAGGAGGAAGCAGAGGAGGAGGAGTTGGGAATACACAACAGAACAACAACAAAAACAGAGGAGGAAAAAGCAGCAAAAGAGAGGTGATGAAGAACAAAACGAAAAAAGGACAACACCGGACGCAAGGCGTTTTAATGAGCAGAGGAGGAAAAATTTTTACGAAGAAACGATTACCGGAACCTCTGCGGTTTATGTCTGGAATTTGGGACCGATCGTTCGATGAAGAAAGCGAGGAGGAAGAGGAGGAGGAAAACGGGGACGAGAAGAAAAGAGAAGAGGAGAGAAAGAGGAAACGGTTCGGGTACTTTGGCGCGCTGATATTGCAAATATCCTTGGGCGCGTTTTACTGTTGGTCGTTGTTTTTGGTGCCTTTAGAGTTCTCGTTGAATGTCGGGAGGGCGCAGTTGTCGGCGATATTTTCGTTGGCGACGTTGTTTTTTACGCTGTCTCTGTCGTTCATAGTGCCCTCGTTGATATCGAGGATTCGGCCGAGAACGATGTGTATTTTAGCGACTATATTGGCGACGAGTGGCGTGTTCATGGCGTCGTTTTGTTCGACCGCGATGTCGATTTTTCCTTTATATATCGGGTTTGCCGGTCTATTTGGCATCGCGTGTGGTCTCGGGTACGGGTTATCGCAGCAAATGTCCTCGTTTGCACCGTTTGGACAAGGGTTAGGGACTGGACTAGTCACCTCGGCGAGAGCCTTTGGCGCTTTCGTGTACGCGCCGTTGATTGAAAAGAAGCTGGATTTTTACGGCCCGGACGTTGCGTTGAGGAACTTGTCTTACGCGATTGCCGTTTTAGGTACCGTAGCGTCGCTGTGTTTTCACAAAGCATCCATAGATATTCCTCTCGGCTTACGACGAAGAAATAAGTTGGCGGTGACGGATTTAGAAACCTTGCGAAGATTGACCGATTTGCGTCCGCACACGATCAAGATGTGGTTCGTAAACACCCTGGGATGTTTTGCAGGAATCTCAGTCATTTCGCAAGCTGCGGTGTTGTTACTGTCTAGAGGGGACGCCACCGTTTCCGCGAACGTTGCCGCTGGCGTCATGTACGTCTCTTTGGCGACAACTGCCGGAAGAATCATAGGAGGGTCACTTTGCGATCGCTTCAAAGCAAAATCGGTTTTAATATTCGCTCCGTTAATCACCGCCGCAGCTATGTTTTGGGCGAGCAGCACCAGTAGTGCCATCATCGGCTCTGTCATCATGCCACTCTCGGCAATTCGATTCGCGTTACTCGCGACTGGATTATCTTACGGCATTTTACAAACCGCCGTGCCTTGCGAAGTCCGACGGGTCGCCGGCGACGGTGACTTTGCCCGAGCCTACGGTCGCATCTTCACCGGTTTTTGCGTCGCCGGTTTCTTCGGTCCGTACGTCAGCGGGATCTTATTCGATGCGTTCGGAACCTACCGCGTCGCCTTCCAAGTTTCCGGATTAGCCAGTCTTCTCTCCTCCGTAGCCGCGACGACGCTCAAAGGCGAAGCCGCTGTCCTCAGGGAGAAGAGAGCGATGGAATTGAGAGCGGTCGAAGCCGCGGCGAGAAACGATACGAGGTACGTCGATTGCACGAGAACCAAAGAGAACGAGTGGGGGTCCATCGAAACGTAAGGGCAAAGAATGTAATAGTGTATTTGTATACGAGAGTAATAATAGTATCATGTCGCTTGTGATTCTTGTTTTGGTCTGTTTCTTTTCGCAAAAATCAAAGGCACCTCAAAAAAAAACATTCTTCGTCGTTCCCACGACTCAAAGAATACGAAAACTCTCGTCTTCTCTCTCATCCTCTCGCCCGTCCTTTTGTCGTAAAAGAAGAAGAAAAAGATCTCCTTAAAAGAAGAATATAAGAATGGAGGACGACGACCCGTTCGATTTCAAAATCGGCGTGGAGAAAAACGCGCTGAATTCAGGGAAAAAAACCACTACCGAGGCGATGATGAAATCGATGATGATGAAACCGTCGTCGACCACGTTGGAATCGTCGTCGTTTACGTCGTTTGGAGAAGAGGAGAAGAAAACGATGACGATGAACGACGGAGTAAAGGGCATCCCCGAATCGAAAGCCCCGTCGTCCACAAAAACGGATGAGGATCAAAAGAAGAAGAAGAACGATGATGATGATGATGCGAAAGTAAACGCAACCATCGAGTCTTTCAGCACGGAAACGAAAGTCATCTTGACAACTTTAGGCAAAATTCTCGAACGCTTGGAGGCGTTAGAGTTAGTTGCGTTGAGAAATGCGAAGGAAGTCGCGCGGGTGGAAAACGCTCTGCACGGATTCATCGTCGGACAAGCGAGGAAAGAAAACGGGAAAGAACCGATAACGAGCGCGAATTTGTTCGCGGTAGTTGATTCGTCAGAAGAGGAGGAAGAAGAGGAAGAAGAAGAAGAGAAGATTGAAGAGGAGATTAAAGAGAATATCGTTCTCAGAGCAGGGAGCGGGCGAAGTAGAAGACCGCCGACGCCTGAAGGCGCGCATCATCCTCCGCATTATCCTCCGCATAATCCCCCTCCGCACCATCCTCCTCCTCCTCACGCGCATCATCAGCACCACCAGGATCCTTACGGTCCGCCGTCATTCGCGAGAGGAGGGAGAGGCGGTCCTCCGCATCCGCATCCTCCTCCTCCTCCACACGAGAGAAGCGGGTCTCCCTCGGGGGAGTCCGCCGCCCATTACCCGGGCATCGACCATCATCTTCATCCTCATCCTCATCGGTCGCCTCCGCCGCCGCATCACGGCGGTCCTTCATCGCCACCTCCACACCACGGCCATCCACCTCCGCCTTCACACGTGCAGCACGATCCGTACGGAACGTATCACCCATCTCCTCCTCCTCCTCCCCAAGTTCTCGCGAGCTCGTATCCATCTCCTCCGCCTCCGTCGCCGCCTCAAGTCCAAAACGAAGACATCCCTTTGGACGTCATAGTCGGCGAATTCGCGTCCATGGGATTCACGCGCGACGAAGTCATGACAGTGCTTGGAAAAATGGAAGCTAGGAACGAGCAGAAGGAAATGAATTCGATTCTAGACAAACTCATGGCGGGCGAAGGCAAATTGTAAAAGTAATATCAATAAAACAAACACAACGTCATTAAAGTACAATTTTTTGCAAACTTCCACTAATATCCTAACTTTTCCGCGTTTGAGCCGAGCTCCTTCTTAACCGCCTCAAAATCTCCAATCTCGTGCTGACGCGTGACCGCGTAACACTTGTGCGTCGTAAACATCCACTCGGCGAATTTATCCGGCGTGTCGTACATTTTCGCATTTTCTCTCAACTGCTTCTCGGATTCGATTTCCCTCTCCTCTCTGGCTATTAAAGTTTCCTTGGACAATCCCGAATCTCTCGTCGAAACGAATCGGATTTGCGTGTCCTCATCACCATTCCCTTCTAAAGGCATCCCCCACACCCACTCAAACGCCGCTTTCACTCGTCTCATGTGAAACTTAGACGTCACCACCTCTACGTTTTTCCACCCCCTCGGAATAGCGTGCACGTACCTGGTAAAATACGCGTTACCGATGGTATCCATGCTCGACGTATCCTTCAAAATCTTCCCGGGATGGACGTCGTGCGTATCGATTAAATATTCTGCCATCATCGTCGATTCGTGATAAATAAATCCTCCTTTTTGTAACGGAGGTGGTTTATGCGGCGTCGCCGATCCGGCTATGCATATGTACGCTTTCTCGTTCGCTTTTTTATGCGCCTCTGCGCAATAGTCCAAACGCTCCAGGACCCACTCGGGAAGCCACAAATTATCTGGAGTAAATCCACCGGCTACGACTACGATTGCATCTAAGGACGACGACGAATTATTGTTCTCGTCGTTGTTGTTGTCCTTGCGTCGTTTACCTCGCATCCATCCTTCCTCCGTCCCGAGAGAAGAATACGAAGATTTTGAAAGATATCGAAAACGAGAGTGATGATGTTTCCCGCAAAAGCTGCTCCTCTTCTTTCCCCCAAAAAACAAAAAGCTTTTCACACCGCTTTTACTGCTCCTATTCCTAGTGTTGGCACAAAATAACGCCGCCGCTGCTGCTCTCGTCGTCGTCATCGTTCTCGTTCTCGTTCTCGTTCTCGTTCTCCTCGTCTCTACAAGCAGAAGAGAAAAAAGAAGAGTCACACACAACTACTAACGAACTTGATGAAAAATAAAAGCACTCGTGTCTTTTTCTTCGCTTTTTTTGTTCTTTTTTCCTCTTTTCGTTTGCCTCCTTTTTGATCGGAAAATTCTCTTCACTCTTTTCTCTCTCTTTTAACTAAAATCAAATATGTTTGCTGCGAGATTGCTGAGATTGTCTTCTCCTTCTAAAAAGACGACGACGACGTCGTGTTCGGCGGCTGCTCGATGCGTGGGAGCAGCAGCGTTTGCGAATACTACTAATAGTCTCAGCGGTGGTTTTGCGAGAACAACAACAGCGCTTCTTCTTCAAAATCATCATCATCATCGGCGTTTTGGGAATTTTGCATTTTTGCCGGCGCATCAGAGGAGTACTTTTTCTTCTTCTTCTTCTTCTTCTTGTAAAACTTCTTCTTCCGCGAGTTTCAAGGAAAAGGGAAACGACGACGACGCGAAACAATACCAATTACGGAAGAATCAAAGAAGAGGAGAGGAGCGTGGTGGTGTTAGTATTGGCGGAAGAGGAAGATTTTTAGGAAGGAGATCGTTCAGTGCGGATGCTGGTTCGTCGTCGTCGTCCGAGGAAAGTGAAGGCGTCGTAACGACCACCTCTTCTTTGTCTTCTTCGTCTGAGAGCGCGCGATTGTCGGCGATTTTGAGAGCGGAGATTAAACACGAGGCAGAATCGTACGAACAGTCGGAAACGGCGAAAGGTGGACCACCGGATGGGTGGACGCTGAGCGAAAGAGAAGGGGATTGCGACGTGTACTTGTCCAAGGAATTTGGCGAAGACGAGGAGATTTTGGTGCACTTTTCCGCCTCGGACGATCCGATGGAAACGGAGTACGGACGAGACGACGATAACGGCGTGGACGATGTCATCGACGAAGGTTTAGGCGACGAGGATATCGAGGAGGAGTTTTCTGTGACTGTTTCGAAGACTGGAAGCGGGAAACAGTTGGAATTTTTTTGCGTCACGGATGGCGAGTTGATTGAGATTCAACACGTTCAATACGAAGGTTTCGAATGGAACGAAGGAGGAGGAGGAGAAGGAGGAACCGGTGGTGGTGATGATGATGCAGAAGGCGAGGGTATTTTATTTGACGAAGAGTTTGACGACAACAACTATCCCGGGCCGCATTTTGAGGACCTGGATAAAGGCGTCCAGGATGCTTTTTTATCGTATTTAGAAGAGAGAGGAATAAACGCGGCGTTGGCGGATTACATCGTCGAGAAGAGAATAGATAAAGAACAGAAAGAGTATACGAGTTGGTTGGAAAAAGTCGCAGACTTTCTCAAATAAGAATAGTAAACGTGTGATGTAATATACTTGTCCTTTTATACAGGCGAGAGGCGCCTCGTTCCGATTCGTTTTCTAAAACTTGTTTGCTATTCGTATTTTTACAATTTTTCGCGAACCATGGCGGTACCGAATAACTCCCACGTTCGCTTTTCATTACCTCGCGTTCGTTTGCGCGCCGGTAAGTACTGTCGAACACATATTTGGATCCAGTTATCCGTGCCGTTGCTCCCATTCAAGAGCGTATGTTTTCTAGTTCTCAGCTGGTGCAACGTCGCCCTATTCGCGCTCAAATCGCACGGGGGCAACCCTCTCAAGAAGTACTTACCTTCCTCTGGCGATACCGTCACGCGCAAAACGCCCGTCGCGTCTTCGACTAATATTTTGAAAACGTACTCCCATTCGTTCGTGACTGGATTTTTCACGCACCACTCCTTCTCGTCTTCCGGCCAGAACTTTTGCGCTCGAACGTATAATCTGTGTCTATTCGGTGCCTCTTTTAAAAGCGCGGATCGAATCGTATCCCATTTCACTTGCGGATGCATAATCATGGTAACGTTTGGTGCATCCACGCCTACGTTTGGCGCCCAATTCGCTACGATATTAGCCTTTTGACGAAACTGAACTTGGTCCAACCACGTCGGATGGCCTTTCGCTTCAACCATCCATTTTGAATTTGCGAAGAAAGCGCCGTTTAACTGCGCTCCGTGAACACCCGCGGTAAGATTTCTTAATTTCACCCACTGCCCTTTCTTTGGCATCTCGTCGCTAAAATCAAAGCCTCGAATGTACACCGGAAACGCCGAGCCGTAGGATACGGCGTCTCCCATTTCTTCGAGCATTCGTCTCGTCGACGGCGGGAAATCCTGGCCTCGTTCGATGACATCTTGCGTTGGATTGATGTCTTGATCTATTGGAAGCCAATACATGGGCCCGAGCGCCTCCGCTTGGTTCGTATCGTCCACGAGCTGCGGAAAATCCGGCGTCGATAAACTCATCGGCGCCGCATCAGAACCGTCCCAAACGAAAATCACTTCCGGATACCCGTCTCTGTACCCAACGTCTAATATCTTCACGTGCAAATCGTAATTTCTTTCTCGCTGAATATCTTGAATCCTTCTGTCGTACTTCCCTAAATACGCAATCTTTGGCATTCCCAAACATTCCGGCGTGTTCTTCCACGCGATTAAATTTTCAATCCTTTGTTGATCCTCGTCCGTAAACGTTATATCATTGGACGATCTCTGCTTCGCACTATCTGCATCCACAATCTGCGCCGGTTCGCCGCTAAACAGAACGAAGTGCGTTTTCGAATACGCGTTCCCGTTCGTAAACTGGCCTATTTTCGCGACGAACTGTATCGTCCCTTCCTCTCTTCCTCCTCCGTAGTGTTGGTTATTTCTACTATTCGGTCGGTAAAACGACACCTCCAACCGATGAAATCGAATCACATCTCCAACCTGCGCTAATATCGGTAAATCTTCCTTCTTATTCGCGAAGCACGCGATTTCAATAAACGGTGGATTCACTCGTTTCATCCCTTTCCTCGGCTTCATCTCGTCCCCGTTATAATCCGAGTTTAACGATTCGTCGAACAGTTTGAGTTTTAAATACGTATCACCACTTCTCGTGATTTGAGGTTGATATTTCTCCGCGACGATGCCGTATACGTGCGCGCGTTGCGTTTTCACGTTCGTTTTCTCCTCGATTTGATACAACTCCGCCAGGGAGAGGTACTCGTACTTCCCTCCCGTCGCTCTCTTCGACGCCATTCTTCTTCGATGTTGTTGTCTGTATGCACAAACAGGCGTTTGAATTTTGAGACGAAAAGAAGAAGAGAAAAGTGAGGACAAAAAGGACGACGACACAAACAAAAAAAAACGAAAAATCAAAATTTTTTCACGTCGTGCGTCTTCACTTCATTCGAGCGCCAAAAGCAGTGGTGGAAGGGGAACGCGGGGTGAACGCGGAGAGAAAGAGAGAGAAGGAGAGAGACAGACAGAGAGAGACTTTTATTATTGCGAGCGGTGGTTTTCGACGGGGCTTTCTTTCTTTCTCTCTGAACGACAACAAGAAGAAGAAGAGACAAAAGAAAAGAATACGAGAGAATTTTTAATAACGTTGGACGTTGGAGAGGCACCCGGAAGAGAAAAACGCTGAGGCAGTCAACATCATTTCAGAGAGAGAAAGAGAAACGATGAATACTCACGAAAACAATCAAAACGATACAAACGACCAGCACGAAAGAAGAGAAGAAGAAGACAACAACAGCGAAGAGAAAACGGCGTCGAACACGACGGAAACGCGATCGATTTTTACAGGCTCGAATCACACGTACTCGGACCACTCGAGTTCAGACGAAGATGAAGATTTTGCGTCGGTCGGAGACGAATGCGCGGCACGAAATATTACATCGGCAGAAAACAATAAAGAGTTTGACGGCGAAGAGAGCGATTATTACGAACCGAGAGATTCCTTGTCGCAATTTTCTGGGTCGGACAGACACTTGGCGGAAGTTTTAGATCGACAGTTGAGCGCGATGGGCCAATCGTGCGCGGACGAAAACTCGTTAGACCCGGAAGACTTGAAGGCGCCGAGCGTACAAACCGACCCGACGAACCCGAACAACGATATTTTGAATTCAGATATGGATGAAAGCGTGAGTGGAGGCGGGACGCCGAGAGGGATAGAAGCGGAGTTGCGAGATCCCACGAAGTTTACGCTAAAGAATTTAGACACCGGGGCGGAATATTTAGTCGGAGAGGAAGCGGCGAACGCTTTGTTGCACAAGAAGAAGAAAGAAAAAAGCGGCGGCGGCGAGAGGAGGAGCGAAGACAGGGAAAATGCACCAACAGTGACAGACTTAACGACTGGGACAGTCATGTCTGTGGTGGAAATGGAACGGAACGTAGCTATTGAAGCGGTGACGTCGCCGATTTTGAACGAAGTCGAGAGGAGAGAACGGCTGTCGATGAAAGAAGAAGGAGGAGAGCAAAGCGAAGACGACGGTAAGACGAAGAAGAAAGGAACGAGTAGCACAACAGCGGACGTCGTCGGTGATAAAAAATCGACGACAAAACCTAGGAATCCCGGCCGGTGGTTGAAGAAACGATCGACCGAGGCTTGGAATAAAACGAAGGAGGTGAGTAAAATCGCGGCGGAGAAAATCGTAGAGACCAAGTCGCAGTTGCAGCATTCGCTCGAGGATCGCAAACAGGAGAGAAGAGCGCAAGAGGAAGAGAATAGCTCACACCACGCTCAAACTATAGTCAAACCTGGTTGCGAAGAAGTTGGTCAGTACCTCAAAGTGCACGTGAATAGGAAAGGGTTCAAAGATTTCTCAAAAGTTAAAGTGATTCAAAGCGTCAAAGGCCACGAAGGCGCCGTCTGGTGCATGAAGTTTTCGCGAACTGGCAAGTTCTTAGCCACAGCTGGTCAAGATAGAATTGTTCGCGTGTGGACTATTCAGTGCATGAAATCAGAAGCGCCGGAAAATGCAGACGAGTCGGAAAATTACCACGAAGACGGCGAGATCAAAACGTGTTCGTTCAAAAAGCGTGGAGAATCGATGTTCAAAGACGTTCCGTTGCGAGCATACGTCGGTCACAAAGGGGACGTGTTAGATCTGTGCTGGTCGCACACGGATTGGTTGCTTTCTTCGAGCATGGATAAAACCGTTCGATTGTGGTACACGACTATGAATGAATGCTTGAGAATTTTCGCGCACCAAGATTTTGTAACTGCGATTGATTTCAACCCGGTGAATGATAAATACTTTGTCTCTGGGAGTTTAGACGGTAAGTTGAGATTATGGAACATTCCCGATCACAGAGTCGTTGACTGGGTGGATATTGGAGAAATGGTTACAGCGGCGTGTTTTCAAAGCGATGGTAAATGCGTAGTCGCCGGATCATATCGGGGGAAGTGTCATTTTTACCAAACCGTCGGCTTCAAGTTTGAGTATCTCACTTTGCTCGACATTCAAAATCGCCGGCAAAGAAATCCGATGGGCAAAAAGGTTACCGGCTTACAATTCTTTCCCGGTGACGATCGCAAGTTACTCGTCGCATCGAACGACTCGCGGTTAAGAATTTATGACGGTTACCAGTTGAAGACAAAGTATAAAGGGCATAAGAATAAGAATTCGCAAATCAAAGCGACGTTTAGCGAACGCGGTGACTTTATAATTTGCGGTTCCGAAACTGAGTACCTTTTTGTTTGGCCGACGGTGAATACTTTCATCCCGAGCGCATTTCATGGCGGATATAAAAAAGACAAACACGCGACGTACGAAACTTTCGCCGCACAAACCGACATCGTTACGACGGCTGTATTCGCCCCAGAAGAAGTCATCATGGCGCGAATGCCAGAAAATGAAAAGAGCGCTTACGTATCGAGAAGAAAGTCCGATCAAGAGGAGATTGAGAGCTTGCGAATACTAGCGGCGAAAGAATTGAGTGAACAAGTAAAACAGTTGCGAATGAACTCCGAGGGAAACGAGAAAAAAGACGATAAAAAGGATACTCCGGCGTCTTCGTCAAATAGCATAAAAGCTCAAGCGTCGAAATGGGCTTTGGAAATCGCCGAGGCCAAAAAAACGTGCGAAGCGAGCTTTCGCAAAGCCGCTGGTCTCGGACAAATAATAGTTACCGCTGGTTACAGCGGTGAAATTAGAATATTCGAAAACTGTGGACCACCTGAGCAGCTGTCGTCGTCTCAGGTTGGGAAGTCTTCAAATAAAGAGTGAATGGACACTGAATTAGAAATAAATCGTCACACGCTACCAAAAATAACAATGCAAACATGTCGCTAAAACTATCGACTAAAAGTATCTAATCGTCATCCGGTACTAACCCGGTTCTAAATCTAAACCCACCACTACTATCATTCTCTCGCGTTCTAGGAGTAGGCTCTGCAGACCCTGCGTTTATCCTTCGCATCGCAGCTATGACGTCATCTCTCCCTTCGGATTCCTTTGTGTTCGTATTCATCGTCTTTGCTTGCGGCGCAGATCTTGCGAGGCGAGATTCTAACGCTGCATTTGCAGCCCGTAAACCCATCTCTCGTCGCTCGGCATCTTTCAACTTCACACGAAAGATTGCAGTTTCTTTTTCCATTTCCGCGAGTAACTCGTGAATCGAAGTGATGAGCCGAATTTGCGCCTCGTCGATAACAACTCCGTCCTCTTCTCCATTCTCATCTTCGTCGTCGTCGTCCTCTCCGTCTGAAGTAGCGGCGCTCTCATCGGGATTATTATTGCTACTACCACCCGTATCGCCACTCGCCAATCGAGTTAAAGCATCTATAAGTTCTTTTGTTGTCGCGACTGCTTCGCTCGTTCTCGTCTCGCACACAAAATCTGCTTCGGACGTGGACATTTCGAGAAACTCGTTTTGTTGTTCTGCTTCTGCCGAGCGTAAAGACGAAGACACGTTTTGCTCCTGAGATACGGGTTTAGCTTGCACCTGCTTCAACCAGCTCTGTAACATTTCAACGATGGGAACGTCTCCACTTTCAATCAGCGCTTGGATCGCGTTCGATTGTCCAACGCGTCTTTGCATTTCCCTTCTCTCCTCGTTCATAGCTTCCGCGAGATTTTGATAGTATACCCGATCCTCGTTTGCTACATACAAAGCTCGCTCTAACTCTTTCGATCGCTCCAACGCATCCGTTTGCGTGTTCTCGTACAAGAATAACTTTGACTTGTATTCTAAAACAACTTCCTCCAATTCGACTACTTCTCTCGCTAACTCGTTCGCGCGTTCTCGAGTTTCGATATACCCTCGCCTTGAAGCGTCTCTGTCGTTTGAGATGCTCTGTTGAACGCTCGAGTGTAACATCATCTCGCTCGAAAGCTTGTTCAATTCGTTTTCCAACGCCGTACTTCTATTCTTCGCATTGTTGAACGCGCTCGTTAACGATTCGTTTTCTTCCATCAAACTTTCGATGATCTTTTGGTTTTTATCCATCCCGCGCTTGAGACTTAATTTTTCAGTCGTCAAATCGTCAATCATGTTTTGCAACGAGGTGATTTCGTCTTGCTCGAGCTTGGACATTCCGTTACCCGTACTAATACCACCAAACGGTGTCAGCGTTGAACCTCTGCCGAGCATATCTGAAATCGAAGACTCTCCTCCCATTTGTTCCTTCCTCCGTTTGGATTCTAAAATTCCCCTCTCAAAACTCGAGAGCCGTTGTTCTTCATTTTTATTCTTCTCCCTCTCCAAAAACTTGGAAAAAGAGTACGGCACGTCGTCGGCGTCGTCGTACCCATCCTTCTTCTTCGTCGGGCGGAAAATCGCTTCTAACTCGTCCATCGGCACGTCAATCGTGGCTTTCTTCTGCTTCGTCGGTGGAGCCATTTTCTTCTCCGGAGTCACGAATCGATTCACGTACTCTTCTGGATCGAAACTTTCATCCAACGACGACATCTTCTTTCTATCAATGTCAGCGTCCTCTTGCTCTTCGAAGCCACGCATATTCATCTTTACCGGCGGCGTCGCCTCTTCTTCCATCATACTACCCCCAGCCGCATTGTAACTCTCGTCGAAAGAAAATCGAGGCGGAGGCGGGGACATAAACGCCGCAACGCCTCCTTCTTCTTCTTCCTCCTCCATTCCGCGTCGCGGTTGTTCAGCTGGAGCGGCAGGTTGCATCGGCGATGCGTGCGCGACAATGTCTTCTTCACCCTTAGTATTACCATTACTATATCTTACCGCATCTGGTGCCATCGTAAATGCAAACGTTTCGGTCGTATTCGCTGTTTCTTCTTCTTCTTCGTTTGTCGTCGGCGTCGTCGTAAAAGTCATTTTCATCGAGTCATCACTTTTTGGTTCATCACCATCTGCAACTAAAAATGGTGGTTTCGACGCCACCCTTTCCCCTAACGCGTTTTGGTGGTCCTCGTTCTTCGCAAAATTCAAACCAGAGATTGAAGAAACGTCCTTCTTCTCCTTCTTCGCCGCTTTCTTCTTTCTGTACGCGTCCAACTGCACCGTTGTTATGATAAGAAGTGAACACAACAAAACTCGTTAATAATTACATCCATCAAAAGAAGAGACGTTTGTGGGAAAAAAAAGAGAGAGAAACATATGCGCGTACCTTGGCCCGTCCCGCGGCTTTCGCGCTGTTGTTGTTGCTACTCATCGGGCAAAAACGATGTAATGAAGAGAATACTTTCTATTTCAGACAAAGCCGCCGCTCATTATTTTAAATCTGTGATGCGTGCGTTTATGTGTGCGTGTGTGTGTGTGTAATGCATTCTTTTCTTTGAAGCGTGGGAGACGAATCCCCTACTTCTTTTGCCCCCTCGGAGACAGACATCACATCATGACGAACAAAAACAAGAACAAAAACAAGAACGAGAATAACATGAACAACTCGAAAGAAGAAACCGAAGGGAGGGACACGCCTCTCTCTTTATACTCCGCGATCGTCGGAGGGGAAGGGCAGGATTTCGTGGCGACGACGCTGAGCACGAGCGCGCAGGTGTGTGACACGTTATACACGAGAGCGTTTTAGATTTCATTTCCCCATTTCCCCGGATTTTCAATCGTGTTGTCTCTCTCTTTGCTCTCTCTTTCTCTCTCTTGCGTTGGTACGATGATGATGAGCGTAATAAATTCTGATTTCTTCTTCTTCATCTTCTTTTTATGACGAGAACAGGTCGAAGCGGCGGTGCAAAAAGTCCAATCCTCGTGCGCGTTAAAAAATGCCTCCGGATGCGAACAATACCTCGGCTTGTTGGATCAGTTGGAGATTTCGCGACCGCTGGCGTATAAAAACATCTTGGACGACGCGTCGGAAGAATTACTGACTAGGATTAAAATAGCACCGCAAGGAAATTTATTGAGTTTATTGCAAGCCTCGTTCCCGTTTATCGGCATCGAGGAATTGAAACGGATCCCGTTGACTATTCTCGAAAGATTGAGTCCGGTGCCGGCGAACTATTTGAAACTGATATCGAGGGATTTGAGTATTTTTAGGCAGTGCTCGTTGAAAGTGCAGAGACAGGTGTGGGCGATGGATAAGGGGACGCTGAGGAAAAATTTGTCGAGCGTTTTAGATTCGTACGGAGAGGAGAAGGAGGTTGTGAGGAGACACTCGTCCATCGAGGACGTGCAGTTGGCGCCGTTAGTCCCCGAGGAGGATTGGAGCGCGCCGAGGAAAGAGTCCGAGGAAGACTTGGGTGGCACAGGAAGACAATCGCGCGGAAAACAAGTAGCGACAGCAGTAGGGGCGTCGAAGATAGCGAATAGCAAGAAGAGTAGTAAAGCGAATGCAATGCAAGCAAGGAAAGAGGCGAGTAAGAAAGCGACGACGACGGCAGGGGCGAAGACAACGAGCGCTGCCGCCGCAGCTGTCGCGGACGTAGTCGACAACAAGGACGTGCAACCAAGGCGAATATTGCGGGGGAAATCTCCAGCAATTCATCGTTTACGTAAGGTTGTCGGCGATAACATCACGCTGTATAATGCCGTCGTCCGAGAGATCCGGACGAGGTATGCCAATACCGGGGATCCTTCCACGTGCGCGTTACGCTCGCAATTTCTCATGGCATTTCACGACGACGAGGTGCAAGAATTGTGTGAAATTGATCCCTCACACAGACTCGCGTGGCTCATGGATGCCTGCGTTCGCGACAGGTACTTAGATAATAGAAGATTATTAGAAATGGGGAACATTCTAGACTCTGCGGAGTTAGCCTCGAGGAACGACGTGAAGAATAAAGGCAAGGGGCAACCGCCAAAGAAGAAATTAAAAGTAAAGTTCACGTTTGGTGCTGCCGCGAAACCAACCGTTTCGGAATCAGACGGAGGCGCATCGGCGGTTTCTCGCGTTCAAAAGATTGAGGATGTGGTGGAACCAGCGGAAACGATTTTAGGGGACATGGGAATGATTTTACGAGATCCTCCGGTGTTTCACTTGCTTTTACACGAGACCATGCGCACGTTACAATTCGTGGTGAAAGACGAACGACAACCTAAAACCGATACGAGATTGAAAAAGTTGGCAAAATTTGTTTGTTTAGCGCTTAATTCAAGAGAATTGTTGCAAAAAGGTGATATGGCTGTGGTATCCGCGGTACCTCCTGAGATTTTAGGAACATTTTTCCCGATGCTCGCCGATTTAATGATTGAAAAAATGCTCTCGGAAGATTCCGACGACGAAGATGAGTCAGACGATGAAGAGGCGAAGGAGGTCGACGATGCGGATGATAATGGCTCCGACGAAGCTTCCGACGAAGCTTCCGACGATGAGGACGACGACGAGGATTTGGAAGAAAAGATTGAAAAACTGGCGGAGATGATTACAGAGTCACCGGCAATTCGCAAGTTTGCGCTCATGTACGGAATAATTTGCTTGAAAGCTCCGGATAAAATCTCCTGCAAAGCGGCGAGATTAATGTTTGAATCCGTCGCAAAAGCATCCAAAGACATCGACGTGGTTGATGACAAAGACACCTATCTCATGCTCGCTACGCGAGTGCGCGGTATGTGTAGTGTGAACCTCCCTCAATACAAAACAAAAGGCAAGAGGAAGAAGAAGAAGAAGGAAACGAATGGTTCGCAAAACCCTATGATTCCTTTCAGCTCTTCAAATCAGGTGTGGCGAGCTTGCGTCGGCATTGCTTTGACGAAAGCTTCCATTGGTTCGTACGATATCCACGAAAAAATATTGGACATTCTAGCGGAAGCGTCGAAAAAATCGAGACGAAATAAAATGTCAGCGGAAGAATTAGGCAAAGCTGTCGATAAGGTACTCATCGCGACGAAAAAAACGCGCAGGGTGCAGCGAAAGAAGAGAGAAGCGAGCAAAAATTACACGTGGGAATGCGAGCCGTTACCACCGGGAGCGACGGAGGAGAAGCCAGCAGAGAGCAAAGAAACCATCGCGTTGGCGCTTCGCAAACCTGGCGCTGGTTCTCAATCGCCATTCACCATGGACGATCTTCGAACGAAATATTCTGAATTCATGACGAATTTTGGCATAACCGAAAAAGAAGCGCCAGCCTTGTTCGCCTATTTGTCCAAAAAAGAAAAGATGAAGCGCAGTCGAAGTGGTTTAGGCATGACAAAGACGGGAGACGACGACGATAAGAAGAACGACAATCCCGACTCCGAGGACGAAGAAGAGGACGAAGAAGAGAAGAACAGAGAAGAAGATGGCGATACCATGGATGAAGTTACCGGAGACGACTTCGATAACGAAACTGGAGGAGTTGAAGTCAAAGACGATGGCGCTGGTTTAAAATCTCCCGTGATGGACTATTGAGAGAGAGATTTGATTTGAATCGAATCGATTCGTTTGTTTTCTCTCTCGCTTGAGATTTTGTGATGCGCTACTATAGTACCAACTGGTACATAAAAACTAACTAAGGTCATCTATTTTCATCTGAATCGTTTCCAACTCCTTGAAAAACGTAAACAATTCCTCTTTCTTAAACTCTATCGACGTCGTGTCGTTCTTTTCCATGCGAAGCTCCAACACCGCGGTCACTTCGTCTCCTTTATCCGTGTTCGTCGCCGTATTATTTTTACTAGTTTTACTATCATACAAACTAACCTGCGTTCTCCAACACGCGGACTCTAATCTCTTCACCATTCCAAACGTGCCTCTCGCGAAACTCCTCTGTAACTTATCTTTATCTTTCGAAAAAATCTCGTGCATAGAACTCGCCAACTCCGCGCCGCACTCGTATTCCTTCAATAACTTCTCTGCCAAGGCATCCGCCGTCCAATCCTGGCCAACTGCTTTTTTCAAAATCAAGATTGCATCCGTCGCCAATTGCTCGATCAATCTTTCGAGTTTTTTTTCCTCGTCGTCTGAGACTGTTTTGTGGCTCTTTCCTCCTTCTCGTGGTTTGCGGTCGTCCTCACCATCACCGAACAGTTTCGAGTGCAATCGAGCCATCAATTTTCCTGTTTTCCAATTCGTCAAAGTTGACGCAAGGTGATGTCGATGATACGCGTCCACGAGGTGGTCGAGAAACTCTTGAAATCTTTCCGGAGAAGACGAGGAGCACTCGTCGCAGTTACGGACGGCGCTTGCGAATGCAGATGAGGAGGACATGTGGGATGATTGATCGTTGATGAAGAGTTATTATTATGTGAGGACATTATTATTATTACCTATTTGTCCTTTTTATTCTCCTTGGATTTAGCGTACGCGAAATAGGCGCCGGCAACGCCTCCTAACAAGGCGAGTTTACCGCAGGCTTCGCCGAACGTCTCCGGCCACTCAAAGAATCCTTTAATATCGTCCATATTAGGGGCAATCAGTCGTAAGAACAAAGGTCTTTGGGGAATTAAAACGACGTTGACTCTGCGCTCGACGGCTAAGGTTTTCGCCAGATGTTCGCGAATGATGGTTGGCGAGAGCGTTTCTAAAACGTCGCCGCGGATTTGTTCCGTGTTTACATACATTTTGTCGATGTCGCCGTTCAAGACCGGTAAGAGTTGAGACGTGAACATGGCGTCCACGTAGCTGACCCAGAAAGAGTTTTCCTCTTTGTGTTCTTGGATGGATCTCAGTTCGACTTCCTTCGCAGTTTGGCAGTCTTCCTCGGTCGGTCCTTCGCTGATTAACTGTTCAATCTCTTCCAGGGCTACTTTGGAGAGTTTTTCTCCGCTTTTCGGGTCGCACGCGAACACAACCATTATATCGCCTCTGTAAGATTCGCCGTTCGCTGCGTTCGGGTCTTGGTACGCGAACGAGGTGTTGGCGGCACAACTGTATATTTCGCCTCGTTCGAATCGCAGGCGAGCGAGTAAGCGGCGCTCGATGATGGCGGCAGAAATCACCGTGAGAAACTTGCTTCGAACTATCACCTGAGAGCCGGCTAAAGTTGGACCGTTGAAGTCCTCACCTTTTGCGATCGCTGCTTGCTTTAACTTCGCGTCTGGATTTTCAATCATCACCGGAAACGTTAAACTCGCCACGCCTTGATTTTCAATCATTTTCAATCGCACCCGTTTACTGACTGTTTTCTTAGGAAACTCAAACGGTGCCGGTGTGACTCGAGAGAGTTTCTCTTTCGAATCTATCGGGCGCGGAATAGAACCTATGTACTTTTCCAATAAAGGCAAAATCTTTTCTATATCGAACGCGCCGACGAGAACCATCGTAAAATGCGAAGGGTCCACGAAACACTCGTTGAAGTATCTACACGCTTTCTCCGCGTCCATTTTCGCGAGTGTTTTGAGCGTGATAGGTTCTGAAAGATACGAGTTGCCGTACGTCAAAGCGCGCTTGATTTCTGCAAATACTTTCATCGGGTCTCTCTTTGCATTCTTCACCAGCTCTCTTTGTATTTCGCGCAAAACTTCCAAATCGTCCTCGTTGCACTGATTTTCCACATTGTTGGAGAAGATCAGGTGCGTACACTGCAAAAGCACATCGATGTGATCTGGCGACGTTTCGCCAACGATGGATCTCTTATACGTACCTATATTTGGAACAACGTCGACTCTTTTCCCCGCCATGGCGTCGGAGAAAACTTCCGGTCTGTATCCAAATACGCCCAATTCGCGAGCAACAGTACCCGCGAAGATCGCGTCCTTATATTTTTCTTTTGGGACTTCCGATAATCCACCTCTGGCGACGACGCGCATCAAGACTTGGTCGTCCAAAAAGTTCGTGCTTTTCAACGCTATTTTTATGCCGTTCTTCAGAACAACTTCGGTTACGTCTGAAATTGAATGCGTCCGCGTGGATGCTATCGCCGACTCGCCTTCTTTCAGCGGTTGCGGATCCGCCATCAAACGCTCAGGAACGACGAACGTTTCCGAGTTTTCTTCAATTTCTCCGCGTCGCTCCTTTTCCGCCACTCGATTCACTGCTTCCCGTAAATCGTCTTCATTTGTTTTCTTCCTACCTTCCTGTAATCGAATCATGCAGCTTTTTGACACGCTCACTTCTTGCGCGTATTGAAAGACATCCTCCAAGGTGACTTTTTCTATGCAAGCGATAGCCAGAGACGCTTCTAATCCTGCACCGATGACCATGTCGCCGCGTAAGAAGTGTTGCACCAACTCATCGCGAGCGTCCGTGCAATACGTTTGATCTCTTTCCACATACAACTGTTCCATATCCGCTATTTGATTTAACTTGGCGATGCGCAATTCCTGCGCGCTGAATCCAAACAAGCGCGCTCTCGAGACTTCAGTCAAGACGCTCTCGAGTGCGTCTTTCACCTTGCTCGCTTCGCACGTCATTTGTACGGATAACAAAGCGCTCGTTCGCGACAAATGTTCAGAAGCGATGCCGGCGCTAAAAAAGTTTGGTTTCGGTCGTCTCATCAGTTTGTACAATCGATTATCCAAACACAATTGGTAACATTCTTGAACAGTTTGTTTGAAAAAATCTTCCGGAGTCGCGATTGGTTTTTGTTCCACGTGAAAGGTTGCGTTGACTACCGTGTTCGATAATTCGCGATCTACGTGACAGCACACGCGCGGTTTTGCGTGTTCTGGAAATGTCGGTCGAATAAATTTCGGCGGCGCAGGAACGTGCTCAGCCGGCGCTAGCGGGGAAAACAATCTGATAATTTTCTCCTTCACCACGCCTACGTCCTCGAAATCGCCGGTGACGATAACTGCCATGTTCTCCGGTCTGTACCACTTGTGGTAAAAGTTACGAAAGATTTCTCCGGGCGCTTTTCGAATAACCTCTTCCGTGCCAATCGGTGAGCGATCAGCGTATAAGCTCCCTTCACACAACGCTTCCCAATACGCTTGCGCTGCTCTCCCTCTCGCGTCTCTTCCCGATCTCCATTCTTCTAACACCGCACCTCGTTCGTTATCGACGTCTTCGTCGGAAATCCGCACTCCCCTCGCAAACTCGCTAAATATCTTCAACGACTCCTCCAGTACGTTCATATCGTCGATAGGTACGGTCAACTCAAACACCGTCTCGTCTGAACTCGTGTACGCGTTTTGACACGCCCCAAACGCGGCGCCGACCGATTCCAAGAAATTCACAATCTGAAACGTTTCGTACGACGTCGTCGCGCGAAACGCCAAGTGCTCAACAATGTGCGCCACGCCTCGCTCTTCCTCGTTCTCAAACACAGATCCAACGTCTACGGCTAATGCTAAAGCCGCTCGCTTTTCCGGTTTCTTACACTGACCGACGAAGTATCGCAAACCGTTCGGCAATCGACCTTCCTCGACGCCGAGTTTATCGAGCGCGCCAGTCGCCTCGTCCTCTTCTCTTTTCAGAGGAGGACCTAACGGTAACACCGTTTTAAAGTGCTTCTCCAAATCGTACTTTGGTATCGCGTTCGCATCTTCTTTCTTCTTCGTCGGTGTCATCATTCTCCCCGCGCGGCTGCTGCTCTCCTCGCTCTCATCATCATCACGTGAATAACTCCCAGATTTCGTCAGGACGTCTTGACTTAACTTCCTCGGCGGCGACGGTGAAAAGAGCGTCGATGTTGTCGTCGAAATCGATTCGTTGTTATTATTTACCAGAGAAGGAGGAGGAGGAGACCGTGGTGGCGGCGGTGGTGGTGGTGGTGCCATCGGAGGAGGAGGAGGAGCGTGGATGCTAAAAGCGGACGATGATGATGATGATGATTCAACTTTCCCGAGCCTATTCTGCGAGGTTGTCGTCGTCGAACCACCCCCTCGTTCTTCTTTTTCTTCTTCTTCGACTTCCTTCCTGCTACCACCACCCCAAGGAACGAACGCCGGCGCGTTCGCGTTCATGGTTTTATATTTGTGTGTGTCTTTGTTGCGCTCTGATTGGAATGAGGTGACAGGTCTTCCTTTACTGGAAAAAGTCAAGACTTCTTCCATTATCTTTAGTAGTATTACCACCGCTACTGCGATGGTTGAGCGAGTAAAAAAGAGCGAGAGATAATACATCATCGAGTTCAAAAGGCGACGACACTATGACGACGCTGATTTTATCATCGCCTTCTCGTTCGTCTTTGCCCCGTCATCTTTCCGCGCGTGGATGTTCTGAGAGTAGCATTAGGGGAATTCTTGGAACGAGAAAACAACATCGTCGTCGCGGAGGAGCAGCTCCGACCTGGGCTTTAATACCACGAGCGCATGAGAACGAGGAGGAGGAGGAAAATAAGAAGAATAAGTTCGAGTTGCAAAAATCTCCAGCTTTTGGTGCGCCGACAAAGAGGAGGAGAGCGAAAAACGCACCGACGAAACGGAAGCCAGAATTGAGCCAAAAGGAAAGGGCGATGTTTACAGCGCTGAACGCGCGTATTTTGGAATGCGCTTCGGCGGAGCAGATTGGAAAGATTTTGGAAGAGGAAGACGTATCGCTGTCCGATGTGAACGTATCTACCATATTTTCTCTCTTAGGGAGGAAGTGTAACTCGAAGAAGAAGAAAAAGACTAAGACGGATGATGGCGATGATGGTGATGATGATTTGGGCGGATGGAACGCGCTCGCGATTGAGCGACTGATGACGTCGGAGGCGTTTCGGGAGAAGGTGTTGTCGCGGTGCGAAAAAGATGGTTTCTCGAATAGCTCGAGGATTGTATCGACGATATTATGGAGCATAGCGAGAATGAAGCAAGGGAAGGTAGCGTTTGTGGAAAATGGTGGGTTTGAATCGGTCTGGGTGAGTTTAGAGAATGGATTAGAGCGCGTGTGCAAAGAGCAACGCACGCTCTTGTTTGAAAAGATATTTCCGGAATACATGCCCCCGAAATCTTGCGCGAGTATAGTGTGGGCGTATGCAAGCGTAGGAAAAACAGTCATACCTGAACACTTGAGAAATGCCATCGAGTCTATCGTCATAAAGAAGATTAGCGAGTGTAGCGCCGGGGATATCGCCGTTGCGACGTGGGGGTTGACGCGATACGGCGTGGACATTTCCGCGAAGAATCGTAACAAGTATTGGAAGAGCATAAAAGAGCGTTTGCTGGAACCAGAAGTATTTGAGAAAGAGATGCACTTAGAAAATGCAGCGAGATTGGTCTCAGCGAGCGGTGCGGTGAGTAGTGGTTTTTACGCTGATTTCGTGGTTGAATTGGCGAGGAAAGCGGCGAGGGATATGAGCTATAAGAAGAACGAGGGAAAGATGGGGACGCGCGAATATGGACACGTCGTCGCAATGCTCGTTGGTTTAGCGAGTAGTACCAGTAGCAGCGGTACTACTGATAGCGGCGATGGCGCGAGCAAAAGAGAGAGCGAAGAAGATACTGACAGGGCATTGATGGAAGCGTTGGATCCGATATTTGACGAAATCATCAAAACGCCACAGGCGTTCAAGCCAAAACAGTTGGCGCAGTGTGCGAATGCGATTACTAGGATTGTATTCTCGCGAGATAAGTCAAATTGGTACAAGGGGCACGATAGTCTACTTGAGAATGTTGGAATCGATATTGGAGATATTGGAGAAGTGCAGAAAATCCAGAATTCTACGCCGAGCGAGGACGAAGAGCGCCTGCGCTCGTCTTCATTTGATGTCGCCATACGAGCTTTGCAAAGTATTTTTCGGGCGTGCACGACAGATGCCAACGTACTCGCACAATTTGAAACGCGAGACTACACGAATTTGCTTTGGGCTGCGATTAAATCGCGCGCGAAAATCCCAGTTGAGTTTCTAGAGCAGTGCGAAGACTACGCGATTGATAATCTGGATGCGCTTAACGAGTTAGATTTGGTATATTTCACGTACAGTTTAGGGAACGCGCAAAATAGCGTGGAGGAGAAGAAGAAAAAGAACTACAACAACGAGACGTATAACCCAACTAGATACCTTGCCTACGCCGTGAGCAGAGCTGAGGAGTTGGCCAAAAATGGTGGCTTTGACGCCAACGTGCACATAGCGCCACTTCTCAATTCTTTCGCAAAGAATAAATTTAATCCTGGAATGATGCTCATCGATAAGTGCGAAAAAATCATCCAGAGCGAAAGTTCGGCGCAATCGCTTCGTCCAACCGTTGCTTCACAGATCATGTGGTCGTTTACGAAACTCGAGTACGTCCCGAGCGACGAAACGCTAGAAAAGATTGAAGCCGCATGGCTCAATCCTTCCTCGGACGGACTCAATTTTCGAGACTTTCAGGAAGGATCGTCGTTGCTCATCTGGGCGCACGCAACGCTCGGTAAATTACCGTCTGCTGATCTTTTACTCAAGTTGACGACACCACCTACGAAAAAAGCAGCTTCGTTTTGGACACCCGTCTCGATGTGGATGACTTTTTGGTCGCTTTCGTTACTCTACGCCTGCGTTGCAACCACATCCGAGGGAAAAGCTGTCGTCGAGGCTGCCTTGAACAATTTCTGCGAAAAAATAATCTTACCCAATGGTGGTATTCGCGCCGATTCGCTCGATAAGAAAGGCTTGGGTGCGTGCTACGCGTCCATTCTCCTCTTGAAAGGCACTTCTTTACAAATCGCGGCGAAGGAGGCTATGCCGGGAGATTTCGAGAAAGTTGCCAAAAAGCAGTGGATTTTACAAAAGCGCAAAGATTCGCAAACGTCAAAGTTACAGCAACAAGTCGAAGACTCTCTCAGACGACTCAACGTTCAATTTTTTGAAGAACGTGAACTTGAGGATGGGTTGATGCGCCCCGATTTCTTCATCGAAAGCGCCGCTGTTGAGAATTTCCTCATCGGTCACCGCAAAACACTATCACCGAACGCAAATCTCACCAAGGACATCGTCCTAGAAGTTGACGGTCCGCACCACTTCGCCATCTCCGCCTCGACCGGTCACAGAACTTTACTCGGTTCCACGGCCATGCGTAACTTCCTCTTAAAAGAACGCTTAGGTTTGCGTCTCGGCGTTATTCTCTTCGATGAGTGGGGTCAGTTACAAAGTTCATCGGAACGAGACGAATACGTCGAGAACATTCTCTTAGAAACTAGCGGCGGCGCGTAAATGTGCCATATATAATGTGCCATGTAGGTGTTTGTAGGAATTGTAATTGTAATTGTTTATTAGCCGAAACAAAATTACATAGAAACGTACATTAGCTTTACAAAAGAGAGAGACATACGCACGCACATCTGCTACACTAAATCTCTAGGTGAGCCTATCGATGACCGATTTTTTCTGATCGCCTTTTTCTCCTCCTCCTCCTCCTCCTTTTTCCTGCTGCCGCTGCTCTTTGTTACTATCGTTCTTATCCCCCTGTTTCTTCTTTTGCATTCTTCTCTTTTGCTTCTTGGTTGGCTTACCTTGCCCGTGCTGCGATTGTTGCTTCTGTTGCTGATTCATCGGCTGCATGTTCTGTTGCTGTTGCCTCAAACTACCGTTCGTAAACTTCTCTCTATTCCGTTTCTTATTCTGTTTCTTCTGTTGTTGTTGTTGTTGTTGTTGTTGCTTCTGCTGCCGTTTTACGTTCTTTCCCCATGCCGGCATCAACTTTGGCCACTTATTCACGGTCGATGTCGTCGTTGGCTTCTCCCCCTCTTCTTCTACCTTCTTCTCTTCCTCTTCCTCCGGCGGCGGCGGCGTCTCGATCCTCTCCATCCCCAACAACCCGTCCTCTTCCTTCCTCCTCTCCTCTTCCTCTGCCTCCTTCCCAGCCTCCTCAAATTTCTGCACGTGATATTCGCACTCGTCCAAAACCAAGCTCTCGAAGCACTCCTTCTCTCGCCATCGCTCGATGTTCCTTCGCACCCTCTCCAACTGCTCCGTCCGACACTCGCATATCTTTTCCACCAACACTGAAATCTCAATCGCAAATCTCTGTCGGTATAAGCTCGCAATTTTTTCATTCTCGTGCATAACCAACGAGCTAATCACGTACATCATGGATGGCCTGTATTTCGGTTTCATCGTTTGCGAGTATTTTGAAACGATGTTGACGACTGATTTGTATCTTTTGGAAGCGTCGTTGATTGCTAAATCCGTCAGCGAATCCAATTGGTCTTTGGACCCGGACTTTAAGGTTTTAATTTGGTGTATGAAGTTGCGTTCCCAGTGCATATCATCACCTGGCCCCGCAGAGGATGATGGTGCCATGTCGTGTAGTCGTCGCTCGGTCATTCTGTGCGTTTGTGTGTCTTGCGTGTAGAGTAGTATAAGGTTAATCAGTGACTTTTCCGCGTAAATCAAGTGACGAAAAGGATGAATTCGGGAAAACAACACCACAAATTTAACCGCTTTTGTGTGATAAAACACTACTCCACTACTGCGCCCGCGTTTTATCTCCTCTCTAGATGATGAAGCGAGCAAAAGAAACGACTCGACCGTGGCCATAATAATGAAATCTCCTCCTTCTCGTAAAAGTGATTGCGACGGCGAAAATGTTTGAAGAAGCAAAAACAAGAATAACGAACAGCTACTCCGGATGGCAACCAGAACCGGACCGGGATTTCGTCAAAGAAGTACTCTTAAAAGAGTGCGAAGAGAATCCAAATTCGTTTCGAGAGGAAATTATCAACACGAGGACGCCGTGTAAACTCATCGGAGGGTTTAAGGAGACAGAATTTGAGTGCCTCTCCAGTTGGTCGAACGCGTATTTGCGAGAGAAGTGCCGAGAGGAAACGGAGACGGTCATTGTTGAGGTTAAAGAAGATGACGACGATGTTGAAGAAGACAAAGAAGAAGAAGGGGAGGAAAGAAGAAGCGAATTCGGGAAAGGCACTCGAGAGCGAATGCAATTCGCGGATTTCATGACTGCGTTTGAACGAGGCGACCACTCGAAATATCTCTCCGCCAGCAACGGCGAACGGTGCGATAAGCGCGACGGACGACCGGAGATATTATCCGTACCTTTAAAGAGTTTAGTAAACCCGTTTATGCTCTTTGGGAATGAATTGAGAAGGAAGCAATGGAGCAACGAAAAGCGCGAGCGGGATTTGACCGCGTTGGACGGGGAAGGTAAAGTGCCGCTGCGACCGAAACTCATGGGCTGGTCGGCAGTTTCAACCGTGAATATGTGGATGGGAAGAGGCACGAGAGGAGAAACGAGCAGTGGTTTACATCACGATTTCCACGATAACTTGTACGTCCTAGCGAGAGGGTTTAAGCGGTTCGAGTTGTACGCGCCGAGCGAGTGCGAGAAGATGTATTTGAAAGGACGAGCGACTCGCGTGTGCGAGAACGGGATGATTTGTTACGACGACGAGACGCCGAGTTACGGGAAGGATTTTGATGCGGCGAAAGAGAGAGTGGAGAGAGAGCAAAAAAGGTTGGAGAAGCAGTGGGCGATAGAGAGAGGTGAAGTGAAAAAGGAAAAAGAGAAGAAGGAGGAGGAAGAGGAGGAGGAGGAGGAGGACGACGAAGATTTCGAGTTTGACGAAGACACGTTCGTGGACGATTACGTAGACTCGGATGAAGGAGAAGAAGAAGAAGAAGAAGAAGAAGAAGAAGAGAAGGATAAAACCGCGAACAACAAGCGCCAAAAAACATATGAAAGAGGAAAGAAAAGAGCGTCAAAACCTCTCCCGAAAAGTTTTAGCACGGTGGATAGATCAAACCTCGATCGGTTTCCAAAGTTCAAGCAGGCGAAAAAGTTGACGTGCGAACTCAAAGCTGGGGAGATGTTGTACTTACCCGCCGGATGGTTCCACGAAGTGTTTTCCTCCGAAAAGAACGTGTTTCAAACCAAAGAAGGGTACGAAGGCCACATGGCTTTGAATTACTGGTTTCAACCGCACAGCAAAGAAGGCGTGGAAGTTGAAGGCCCGCATGGAGTCTCGTTAGAGACGCCGCCGAGTCGAAGAATGATTTGGGAACGCGACTTTGAGATTTGGCTGAATAGACAGAAATGGTACGAACCTCCGGAGATGGAAAAGTACGATTACGACATTCTGTCCGATACCGATAGCGACCCGATGGAACAAGAAAGAAGTAGAAAATTGAAAGAATGGATGGCAAAAAACGAGGAACAGGTGAAGAAGGAGAAGAATAGTTAGAGAGAACAATACTATAGCAAAAATACATGATGTAAACATATTAGATTCAAGACGCCGGCTCCTCCTCCATCTGCAGAGGCACCAAATACTCTAAATTCCGATCGATGTCGTAATGGTACTTCATTTGCCTCTCGTCGTAACGAAACTCCTTCTGCGCGTCCGAGGTCAAACAATCTCGAACTTTAATCCATAATTCCGCGCTTTTACTCTTATCCAAACTCCCAGAACCTTCGCTATTCTTTCTATAATACTCCGCCGCTTCCTCGAACGCCTCTTTGCTCTCGCGTTCCATCTCGCTCGTTAAAGTCGGCACCTCGTGCGCCGGTAAAGGCGTTTCCGGTCCTTTCACGTAGTGAAAAATCACCACCGCTCTTAAACTTATCCAAGGTCCGTATTTTCTGTTCACGGACATGTGCGTTGCCTCGTGTAAAATCGCCATCCCGCTAATCTTCGCCATTTTTTGTATCGCCAACGAACTGTCCGTCTGATATCTCGCGGTTACAAAATCGGCGATACAAATCGAGTCGATTTTTTTCTTCACGTAGAAATCCAGCGGATTCTTCTCCTCTCGCGGCATTAAATCTTCTTTACCGATGTTCGCTTTGTAATACTCTTCGAATATCGGCCACAATCGTTTGGTGTTGCCGATGACGACGCATAAACAATCTTCCGGGGCGTCCGTGATTTTAATGGAAGAATTTTTAGCATCGTGAGTATCAAAAAGCGCGTTGTACTGGCTCAATCGAAACGGAGCGACGAGATCGAACCCGTCGTTTTTTAGCGCCAATTTCACGTTTTCACACACGTCGTGCCATTTCACCATATCTTTCTATTGCTGTTTTGTCAACAACCGAGCGCGCGCGTGTGTGTTTTGAATGATAATAATATACAAGTAAAATGAAGTGAATTTGTTTTTCACACTGCAGAGTACTAAAAAAAATCTCCTTCTCCTTCGCCTCTTTCACTGCATGTCGTCCATGGCCAAATCGTCGAAAGAAGCCGCGTAGCCTCTGGACGAGTAGTTCAACGGCGGCGTCGGCGTCATTTGAGACGAACGCATTCTCACTCCGACGTGTTCGTTTTCCTCTTCGTCTTCGTAAAAGCTTTGGTCTCTTTTGATTTTACTCGCGCACGAAAAGAACAAGATCCGTTTCAGTTTCTTGTTGTAAAAGAAATAGTTGAAATTCCACAAACTCCCGTCGCCATCGAACGGGTCGCCGTCGTTTATGGCGGCGTACGAATACACGTCCACGTCTTGTAACTCAATCGCGCTGTTTATGCACCTCCACAGTTCATCCGAAAACGGTAAACTGCCTCCGCTGCCGCTCGCGCCGTATAACCGAGTTTGATCGTACACTTTACCCACGTCGTACAACATCTGATCGATTTCTTCTTTACACTCCGGAACGCCAACTTCTTTGCTAAAGTTATTCGGTCGCAAATTCGAGAAATCGTGATCTGGATACGCTTGATTTAACGTCAAGATTAAATAAATCAGCGTCTTTCTCGAGTGCGAATCCGTCAAAGGTCCAACCGGCGACGTCGAGTACAAGTTCGGCGACGAGCTGAGCTCTTCCACCACGTCGGTTTCTATCGCGCCAAAGTTTTTCTTATCTTGACCCGCGAGTTTGCCTGTTTTATAGTAGTATTCAGAGAAGGAGGAGAGCAAGCAGCGGTAGTAAGTATGATGGAGAGAGAGAGTGAGTAAAAAATGTGCCCAGCGCGTTTCTCATCTCATCAAGGGTACCCACGTCCTTTCCGAAGTGGAAGCTGAAAAAAGGAATAAAAAAAGACGAACAAAGGTTACGAACGCAAAGCAGACAAAGTATGAATACTCATAAAACGTACACGAATAATTCTCCAACTGTCCGGTGACTTCGTGGTCGCCTAAGTTCACGTGGGATAGGAAGTTGTTCAGTTGCGCCAACTCTCGGTCTTCCAAGAATTTCATTCTTTTCGTATCTCTCTGTATCAGATAACGGTCGTCGTTATACCCAATTGGATATGAATGTCTCTTTTAAAACTGTATCCGCGGAACTTCTTCTCTGCGCATTGTTGTAAATTTCCTCTCGACGATGGGATATCGCGCGCTTTATCTTCTTCTTCTCCCGTGTTGCGCGGTAGTATAAGTGCAGCACTCTTTGAACGCGTCGTCGTGTGCACGTCTCGCGAGAATACTAGTGAAGATAAATGTTTTGTCTCTTGAACAGACCAACACAAAGAGCAATTAATTTAAGAGCGAGTAAAATTACGACGTGGACAAGATTTTACAACTTTCTAAAAGTTTGAAAAAGCAGTTTCGACTCGATTGAGAGCATTTGAAGCGCTCTCTGTGGGGTCGCACAGACAACTCTTCCTCACTCGTTGTTATCACTCGGCCTGCCTCACAATAATAATAATAAACGACGACGAGAACACACCTCTACCACCACGATGGAGATGAAAAATCACGCGGGAAATCAGCAAGACAACATGAAAGAGTCTTCTAATTCTTCCTCCGAGTTGGAGAAGAAAGAAGCGGCGGCGTTATACGCGAAGATTGTGTTCGGGATAATAGCCTACGCCTCGTGTTCATCCATGATGCTCATCATAAACAAACTCGCGGTGACGTTTTTACCGGCACCGTCGGTGGTTTTGTTCTGCCAGTTGCTCACCTCCGCGGTGGCGATTAAGTTAATGCACGAAGGTGGGTTGGTGGAATCGGACCCGTTGATCGCGGAGAAAGTGAAACCGTTCATGTTAGTCGCGATTGCGTTTTTAGGGGCGTTGTATACCAACGTGAAAACGCTGCAATACGCGAACGTGGAGACGTTCATCGTGTTTCGATCGTCGACGCCGATTTTGATCGCGTTCTTGGATTACGTTTTTTTAGGGAGACAGTTACCGAATATGCGAAGTTGGTTATCGCTGATGGCGATATTGATGGGCGCGATCGCGTACGTGTTTACGGATTCGAACTTTGAAGTGAAGGCGTACACGTGGGTGATGGCGTGGTTCGTCGTGTTCGCGTTTGATCAGGTGTACATTAAGTTTGCGGTGGATAACGTCAAACTGACTCCGTGGGGGAGAAGTTACTACACCAACTTATTGGCGGTAGTGCCGGTGTTTTTGTTAGGCGTGGTGACGAGAGAGCACGAGATTTTAACCGACTTTGAGTGGTCGACGGCTTCGATTTTCGCGTTGAGCGCGTCGTGCGTCGCGGGGGTTTTGATGTCGTACTCGCAGTTTTTGTTGAGAGGGTTGATTTCAGCGACAAGTTTTACCGTGGTTGGAACGATGTGTAAGATTGGGACTGTGATTATTAATTGCATGATTTGGGATAAACATGCGAGCATGGAAGGGTTGATTGCGTTATTCATTTGTATTTTTTCCGGATTGTTTTACCAACAATCACCGCTGCGGAATCCGATTCCAACGCACACGCGGAATTAAACGATACAAATACCCGAATAATATCGATGATGATTATAACGATGACCACAATTTGACGTCGGGGCGGGTTGCGCTGGCTCTCATTCTCATTACTATTCTTAATACTATGCTTATTCTTAATACAAACACATATGCACAAACCGACTAACAGACTAGCGACTGGAGGAAAATTTGGCGTTCCCTCGAGGTTTGCCTCCTCCTCTTCCTCCTCCTCTACCTCCTCCTCTTCCTCCTCTACCTCCTCCTCCTCTACCTCCCCCTTCTTGCGCGTTTTCGTTTCTTTCGTACCTCGAACTCCCTCGTCTCCCTCGATTGCTCGATTTAAAATTCTTCTTCGTGTCCACTTCTTTGCCTTTTGCGCGTCTGCGTTCGTCGACTAATTTCATCTTTCGAATTTCCGCGACGGCTTTCGAGCTCGTCGCGTCGTCGATTGGTCTCCCTAATCTAACCGCAACATCGATTTCGTTCGCTAATACTTTATCTCTTTTTGATATTAAGTTTGTGACCATGCCTTTTGCACCCGCTCGGGCGGTTCTTCCCGAGCGATGGATGTAATCCACCGGATTCAACGGGAAATCAAAGTTCACGACGTTGTCGACTTTAACGCCGGCAAAATCCAAACCTCTCGCTGCTAAATCTGTGCACACTAAAATCAAATTATCGTCCTCGGGATCCGCATCGCAGAACGCTTTCATAGACTCCACGCGCTCTTCCGAGCTCATGTCGCCGTGGTATTGAACCGTGTTGACGTTTCTTTCCGCCATCGTCTTCTCAACCGCGACGCAACTAGACACCGTGTTGCAAAAGACCATCACGCGTTTCCCTCTCTCGTGCATTGGAACCACGATATCTTCCAAAAATTTCATCTTATCCTCGGAACCAGGGACGTTTACGAAGTTATGCTTCAGTCCAGGCGCAGATTTGTGTAACGATTGCGTCTTCACGTATTGCACGTCCGGTAAAGACGTGTCGATTAATTTCTTCAATCTATCCGGCATAGTTGCCGAAACGAGAACGATGGTGGTTGATTTCTTTTTACTCTCGTCTCCGTCATCACCTCCTCTGTTTCGATTTTTCACCGGTCTCAGCAACCTTTCCACGTCTTCCCCGAACCCAGCCTCGAACAACGTATCCGCCTCGTCCAAAACGACAAATTTACAACTCCCGAGAAACAAACTCTTCTCCTCGCAGTGTTTCACGAGTCTCCCCGGCGTCCCAACGACGACGTCCACCGGCGCTTCCAAATTATCTTTTTGCAACGCGAACGGTCTCCCACCCAAAATCAACCTCGATGACACCTTCGCGTAGTGCGACAAACTCTTCGTCACCGCGAATATCTGCTCCGCCAACTCCCTCGTCGGCGAGACGATTAACGCTCTCGGTCGTCGACTCTTCGCCAATCGATCACCGTCGGCTTCTATCTCTTCTCTTTTCAACGCGTCCAGAATGGGTAACAAATACGCCAGCGTTTTCCCTGACCCAGTGTGAGAGGCGATGCACACGTTTCCGCCCTTGTCTCGGATGGACGGAATAGCCAAGGATTGAATTTCCGTCGGCGACTGCAAGTTTAAGTTTTCCAACGCCTCGCGCACGTCCGCGGATAAATCGTCGAAGGACGCCATCAGCAACGCTTGGTCTTCGTCTTCTTCCTTTTTCAAAGAAGAAGAGGAGGAGGATGCCAGAGACGACGCGGCTCTGCCGTTGTTGTCTTTCATCATAAAGTTGTTGAAGACATTCGATCGAGTGGCGGCTGACACTCTTTTCCAATTGTGATGTCGTCGTCCTTCCTTCGACGAGAATAATAATAACGACGTAAACGACGACGAAGAAGGCGCAGCGGTGTTCGCCATCATGGAAAGAGTCGCAGTAGGAGTAGTCACAGTATTAGGAGTAGTAGTTGTTGCGATAGGGACGAAGATGCGATTTAGGAGTCGACTTCTCCACATAAAAAATGTGCGAAAATGTGACGAAACAAGAGTTTTGAGAGACTTTTGCGTATTTATGAGTAGTAGCAGTAGTAGTATTCTTAGTAGTAGTATTCTTAGTAGTATTACTCTAATTTAAAAGGAACGCCGTCTAAGCTGCGATAGGGTGCCGGCGTGGCCATTCTCGCGCTCATCAACATGTACGCCAATCGACTGAACCCGGAGGAAAACTGACCGACGAACGCGTCGCAGGTTCGCGCGGCTTCGAGTTCGATGACCGTAGCTAAAGCGGCAGAGACGGCGCGGTCTTTACCGGAATCTTTCCACAATAAGTTTCTTCTTCTTCGTTTTTTGAAACTCGGTAGGTTGTCGTTGACGTCGTTTTCGGCGTCGTGTAACAATCGTTTCGTGGAGGTGGTGTAAAAGCACGGCAATTCGGCGTTGGAGGCGCATTTTTCAGCCACATTTAAATCGTCCGAGATGAGGAGAATGGAGTGTAAGTTATACTTTTTCGCGAACTCTTTCGCGGTTTCTAAGTATTTTTTCGATGGGACGCACAAACCTTCCAAACGGTTCGGCTCTTCGTGACTCTCGATGTCTCTCACGCACCCGGATCGGCGAACGTGCACCGCGACGCACTTCCCAAACGGATGTCCCGAGTCGCGTTCTAAAGCCTCTCCGGATAAGACTTGTTGTTGTTGTCCGTTTCCCATGAACGACCCAACTCCGTTACTACTCTGCAATATCGTTTCCGCCTGTTTCCGGATCGAGTCTCGAAAAGCTGCTCGAATGACCGCCTCTGCTTGTTTGTTCGGTTCAAACACGTACGACAACGCTTCCGCTTGGTACATCAACGTTCCTCTTCTTTTCGTTCTATACACGCTAAAATCAATCAACCCACTCGCGCCAAACATGCTCGTTCCAACCATTGACGCGCCAATCTGTCTTCCTTCCTTATCTCTCGCGTCCAACAAACATTTCCCGATTGGTTTCAAAAAGCACATCACGTTCCTGTTCAATCCGCACCTCTTTGCTGACGTCCACTGTCGCATGCTCAATCTTCCGGGAACGTACGTCTTATTAAACGCCGATGCTCTGGCTAATCCGCTCGCCACAGACGCCAAGTGTTTCCCGACCGACACTCTTTCCGGCGCGTGATAAATGACCAACGTGTGATCTAAACCGTTCTTCGGGCACCCACTCCGTCTTTTCCTTTGGAAAAAATCAAAGTGCGTCTTCAAATAAAACGCATCTTTTTTCTCTCGCATCGTCGCTTTCGGCATATACTCTGGTTCAAATCTACTCGATCGACACAAATCCACGCACTCGCGCTTGTTCACGAACGCCACCCCGCACGGTGTCTGTGCTTCGCATTTCTTTTCTCCACCACTATTCTCTCCTCCAAAATCGCTATTCTCCTCCTCTTCGTCCGTTCCTTCTCGATGATCGGCGCTCGTCCTCGTCCTCGTCTCCGCTCCTCCGCGCTGCCTGTCTTCCTCCTCTCCATCTCCATCAAACGCATCTTCCTCTTCCTCCTCATCCTCTTCGCTCCTCACCACGTCCACATCTCTCTCCCCGATGACTCGATTCCTCCTTTCGTAATCAATCTCTTCTCTCCGTTGCATTTTCCTATTCGCGTGGTCCCTCCCGCTTTCCTCGTACAACGTCCACCCTAAAAATCGCACCTCTTCGCTTTGCGGTTTGGACAACGGTTTCGGCCGGTCCTCGAATCGCCACTGCCCTCGTTCGAATTTATCTCGAGCGAGGCGAGATGCGTCCGATAAAGGGTGCGTGTGTGAAGACGCGGAGGAGGATCCCAGATGATATTGATCATTCATTCTCATCGTCTCATCCGAAGTGGAAACAGACGAGGACGACGAGTTGTTTTTAAGCACCATGACTAAAAATCCCAAGCAGGAAAAGAAGGCCACGAGGGCGGTCCAATATAAAGGCGCGTCCAGGCTCGTCGATCTCATACTTTAACGCGTTCTGCTCGAGCGCTTTTCAGACAGACGGGCAGACGGACGCGCGCTCTTCTGCGTTGTGTATGCCGTGATAGAGTGATGTGTTTTTTTGTGGTGATTTGATGTTCTTTGGGGGAAACGAGAGAGCGTGCGGACAAATACATTACAACTCTAAAACAATCTCGCCGGAGTTTTCGTCCACGGACACCGGGTACACCTCGGCTGGTTTCGGCTCACCCGCCATGGGTTTCCCAATCACCGGCAACGTGGGAACTTTAGGACACCACTCGCCCACATTGGCGCCCGTTTTTAAATCGAACTCTGTCGTTTTGATTAAGATGATGAGATGATGTTTTATGAGTAAGATATGAATGGAAAATGAAATGCAAAACAACGCACCGGAACCGTGGACGGAACACACGACGCCGCCGTTTTTCGTGCACGTGGCAGAAAGCAACGGCGTTTTTCCTTGAAGCGGTAAACCTAAATGCGGGCACTTGTTGTTGATGGCGTAGAGTTCGCCCATGAACTCTTGGATCAAGATTCGACCTTTGGTGTCGCTCTCAAAGACAAACTTGCCGTCTTTCAGATCGGTTTTTTTAATGCCCGTGTTTACCGACACAGCGGAGACTTTGAAAGAGCGTCGAGAATTTGCGGATTTAATGGTGGCAGAACCGCGCAAGTGCTGCGCTTTCGAGGCAAACATTTTACAATACAATAGGGAGGATGACTAAACGCGTTTCGAATGTGAAGATTTGATTTTGTGTTTTGGATGATACGATGAAAGTTTTTGCCACGTGTCACCCCACAAACTCTCTCGTGCAAAGCGCTCTTACGCGCATCATCAATCAACTAATAAACGTGAACGCTAGAAAGACTAAATTAAATAAAAAATGGCAGCAAGGAAGGTCCGGCGAAGATTTTACCTCTCGGGCACATTCGCGGGCGATTTATAACCTCGCAGAGGTAGTATAAGAAACATCCCACGGAGGCGTCGCAGAGGTATTCGCGAAGGCCGTAGTTTCGCGGCGGCCATAGTTTACTACCGCTCGTACCGCTGCTCTTTTCTCCTCCTGCTCCTCCTCCTCCTTCGGTGCTGCCTAAGTGCTTGGACATGACCCACGCGCTGTACGCCATGCTCGCCATGGATTCTCCGAAGAAGAAGTAGTAGTTGTTTTCGTAGTATAACGCGACGCAGATGAGGAAACCGGAGAACCACAGGAAAGGATAGAGGTACATTTTTACCGGCGGTTTCGTCAGAGCGTGATGTTGCGCCAATAGTTTTAAGCCGATGTTGTTCTCGGCAATGGTGGTGTCGTCGTCGCCTTCGTTTTCACCACCTTCGCGAGCATCTGCTTTGCTACCGTTTTTGCTACTCTTCGTTCTAGTCTCGCTACTTTTCTTCGCATCCTCCGTCTCCTCCCCTCTCATCGTCATCAACGCGCTCGTCGATATCGCCCACATCCAGACGCTCGTCTGATGACACTGCCAAAAACACCTCGGAAAATACATCGTCAAATACAAACTCACGACAGAAATCATACCAAAAACCATCCTCATCGTCGCTCGTCTCGTGTTCTCATCCGCTCTCACCGATCGAACCACGTACCACAAACACGAGTGGTTGCTCGCCGTCGCCGAGGCATAAAACAGAATCCCCACGTACCAAGGCACGACCGAATTATACCCACACGCGCTTATATTCTCCACGTTCTCTTTACCAACGAGCATCACGCAGCTCGTCACGTACACTAGAAACACGATTTGTGTGAATAACTCCCCTTGCTTCCTCAAGCGCAAGTGTTTCTTGCTCGTGAAAATGGACAGTTGATTGGAAAGCGAATTGCGAATGGATGCTTTGAGCGATGTGAGTCTTCGTCTTTTTGTTATTGTTGTTGTTCTCGTCTTTGGTTTCCCGCCGCCAAATTCTAGATCATCATCGTTCTGGGTACTCGCAGCGCCAGCAGAGGAAGGAGACGGAGACATGATACAGAGACGATGAATGGATGTTTGAGGGGTCTTGAAAGTGGAGACAACAAGTGTCCGTCTCTTCACTTTTTTTCCCCTACTGATCGAATGGGAGAAGACTCTCGTCCTGGCCGCAGCGCCTCGCGCGCATCACCTCCCGAGGACAACAGAAGGAGGCGGAGACACCATTTTGACTCCGACGCGGAGTTGAGCGGTCGTTCTAGCGACGAAGAATACGAGAGGAGGAGAAGAAGAAGAAGGGGAGAAGAAGCGCCAAATTCGCCGCCGGTCTTTGGAAACGACGGAAAGGACGACGCGAAGGAGAAGGAGGACGATGGTGATGATGATGATGACGATACAAACGAGAGGAAGAAACCCCGAGCAAAAGTGTTGTTTGGCGTCGACGCGAACGGGAACAACCTGAACGCGTTTCCGGAAACAGAAAACCTTCCTGAACTCCCAAAGGCAAAACCAACGTTTGAACTCTCGTCTCTTTTACGGCAAGAAGCGAACGCGAACGAACGAGGGACGTTTATCGATTACGACGAACCAGAGGATAAGTGCGCACCTGAACGCTACGGATTGCGATTACGGTTGTACACGTTCAAAGGGGACGAAGAGATTGAGAAACCGATAAGTTTAGCTAACAAGAGTAGGTATATTTTCGGGCGGGATCGAGACGCGGTGGATATTCCGACGGACCATCCGAGTTGTTCGAAGCAACACGCGGTGTTGCAGTTTCGGAACCAGAGGAAGACGGACGTGTACGGAGAGACGAAAGATGACGTGGCTGGGTATTTGTACGATAACGGGAGCACGAATAAGACGAAATTGAACGGGAAAGTCATCGAGGCGAAGAAGTATTACCGATTGAAAGGGTCGGATTGCGTGCAGTTTGGTTCGTCGACGAGAGAGTACGTGGTGATGGATGAAAGTCTCGCAGACAAGAAAAAGTGAGCGAGTAGAGAGTTCATCGTAGATTTGTAAAAGAGATATCATAGCTACTTAGGTGAGAGCGAGCGCTCGACAGGATTACAATTTTAACCACATGATTTCATCATTACACTTCGCGGCGTTCGGTTCTTCCTAAACTGACGTTAAATCTTGCAGCGACTTGACCTCGCGCCCAAAACCAGAATCGCGACCAGCCGACGCCGGCGATGACGACGCACGCGAAAAGGATAAGCAAGAGTAAAACCGTCGAGAATGTAGATGCGGTCGCAGTATTTCTATCTCCGAAAGAACCATCACTACCACTACCACTACCAGTATACGTCGCGGCATCAAAGGCGAGCGCGGAGAAGTCGACGAGTCCGCCGTCAAACGCTTTACACTGCGGCGAAGCCGTGCCGGATAAAAATTGAACAGCCCAGCCCCGTTCGAGTTCTCGGGACGCCGGCTTATTCTTTTTCTTATCGTTACTGCTATTGCTCTTTTTCGATGAAGTCGCCTGAACGAACGATTTGATGGAACGCGTCGACAGGTCTTTGCGATCGTACCAATACACGCGCCCGGCGTCGCACACGACCATCAGATTAGGTAGAGAACTAGACGTTTCCGATAACGAAGTTCCAATGACGCTCGTCGCCACGACCGAACCTTGCAATTTGCCCACGTACATCGGCTCACCTTTGTACTCGACAATCTCCGGAAAGTTGAAACGCACAGTGTTTATATCACTCTCGGTATCTCCTTTAATATCGGATGAACCTTTCAGAAACAGAAGCGCGGCTTGATAATGCCCGACGTGTAGAGGCAAACCGTGCTCTGGATCCGGAACGCTCGCGTGTTTCGGCGCCGTAATCAAAACGTCCAAAACATCGTCCCCATCGAAATCAACGATATCGATCGATAGACGTCCTCTCGCCCCACCGCGTAACGTGTGCGTGGAAATGCGCGTTTCCTTTTCGTCGTTCATTTTCAACGCGCCAATTTTCTTCACCAACGCGTCGCCTATTTTTTCAAAAACGAGCAAAATGCTCGTGTCTGGACACGGCGCGACGACGATGATTTTCTTCCCAATCGTGCCGACGAACGGTTTCACTTGCCATTCTGTTTTGAAAACCTCTCTTTTACCGCTTTCCATTTCTCGGTAGAGTTTCTTCAACGCGTCAAATTTCATCGCCGACGGTTTACCGACGTTTTCCAAGAGTGACATCTCTCCGGAAAAATCATTCACGAGAATGTCAAATTTACCGTCCTGGTTCCAATCGAAAGTCGCGACGGTGGTGTAACCAAATCGAGACTCACGCGGTCCATGCAAAGATATTTTGTTACTACCGTCTGGAACGAGTCTCAGTATTTCAGATTCCGTCTCAATCGCGCTCGGAGGCATGTACGACGGTTGCGCATTCGTGCCAACATTTTTAAGCGCGTACAAGACGCCTTCTGCGCTGCCAGAAACTATATCTTCACGACCGTCGTTATCGAGATCAACGAGAGATATAGTACCTAAAGAGGCAACAAACGTATCCGCATCTTCTTCTCCACAAACGCGCGGTGGATAGAAAACCATTTTAGTATTCGTGGCTTCTGTGCTCAACCCAGAGGCTGCGGATTTTTTGATGCGAGAATAAGGAGTAGAAGCGACGTACCGTTTGTAATGGTACAAACTTCCAACGCCGCCGACGAGGAGATCGAACGGCATTACGGACGACGAAGTCATCCTCATCTTCTTGCTACCATCGTTTGCATCGTTATTATTGTTGTCATCGTCGTGGTCACTCGCGTACGGATACGGCATCGGCACCGCGTTTGGCGTAGGATGTGCATTCAACGGCGCGTTCCCGGGAGCGGTTAAAACGCGCTCGTGCGCGATGAAATCATCCTCATTCTCGTTACCTTCGCTGGTACTTTTCGGATTCTTCCTATACATCGTAATTTCACCACCCGAGTGGCCGAGAAGTATACTTCCATCTTCTAATCCAAAAGCAGAAACAATCGGTAACCGATCGATTTCGTCATCGCTCGAAGCGGACGGCGGCGGCATTTTCGCTTTCTTCGCTCGCGCGCTGTCCTTTGCGTCTTCGGCTTCGCCAACCTCCAATTTCCAAATTGAAGTTTCAATGTCTCCTTTGTTGTTGTTATCTGCGTCGCTATTATTATCATTATCGCTGCTGCTGCTATCTCTACTGCTACCACTGCTACTACCACTACCTCTATTACTATTCGTCTCCTCGTTGCGTGCCCCACCGCCGTCCGTGGGATCGTACCTCGGCGCCTCGTACTTCCACAAGATTCTAGCTCGCTCTCGATCAAACTCTCTCCCTTTCACCTTCCTGTAATCATTCACCAATAAATACACAAAATCTGTCCTCCCGGGCACGCACACCACGTTCTCAATCTCCTTCCAATTCCCTCGTATCCCAGTCACGTGTATCTCTTTCCTCCCGACGAACCCGCCGCTCGCCTCGTCGTACCGGCTCCTCGCCAAAATAGTCCCTTCCACGACGAAGAATCCAAATATCTCCTTCGTCTCTTTATTTTGCGAAACGCACTTCGCTTTCGGTGGTTTCAATCCGGAAAACGGATGCGTGACGTGGTTCCGTCGGAAAAAGAACGGCGCGAACGTTCTCCCGTCGTCTGACGCCACGTGCTCGTACAATGTTATTTTGTCAAATTTGCCGTTTTTACTCGAGAGAAACACGTCCGGTCGTCGTACTCTCCCCGTTTTGTTCTTCTTTTTCTGTTTCCCGAACACATCCGCGTACCCGATGGGCCAAACCTCCTGACCAGATGCCGTGAGCGCATTAATCGGCACTTGGTTGGACCAACCGACATCGTCGAATAAATCGCGTCTGGAAAGGACGTTCAGGAAATCTGGCGCTGGAAACGCTCGAGAGGATGCGAGCATCTTTCTTCCGTCTTCTTCTTCTTCTTCCCCTTTTCTTTGATTCTTCTTCGTCGTCGTCGTCATAGTTTCAGTTTCCTCGTTCATTCCTCCTCCTCCTCCTCCTCCCGAAACGACCAATCCAAAACCGAAAAGTCGGTCAAAAAGAAAGAAGACGCAGAGGAAGAAAAAGAAGAGGGAGAAAAGGAACGAGCAGCGGGAGTGAGAAGAAGAAGAACGCGGGGTCATTTTTATGCAACGCGCGCGTACATGATGCGTGTCTGTCTGTGCGTAATATATCACTTCTTAATGTTCGAAAAATGCAACATTTCTCTCTAGATGTTTTTGTTCGAGTGTTGTTCGACTGCAACAAAAAAAGTGAAAAAGAAGGAAAAAGCGTCTTTTGACTCCTTTTTTCTCCTTGGGTTGCCTCGGAAAATATCTAATCTAATAACGTCATCGTGACTCATCTCGACGCATCTTTTTTTACCTTGTGTTGCTCACAAATTCACACACAACTACACACACGTTATAAACTACTCTCTAATAAAAATGCCATCTTTACCATCACCAGAAACGACCATGACTCTTGCCGGCGTCGGCATGGTGCGTTTTGTTATTCCTACTTTGCTTTCGTTTTCGTTTTCGTTTTCGGAGGAGTCGTTTTTCGAGACGAAAGAAGAGTTTTGTGTTTGTGGATTTCGCGCGATGGATTAAAAACGAATTCCCCCAACCAACGAACCTCTTTTTGTCTCTCTCTCTTTCTCGGGCGGCGGCGGCGCGCTCTCTGACGACCAACAACTAAAATAATACAAACGCGAAGAACTTTTTCGTTTTCGATCGTTTATGGATAAAGTTCGAGAAAATCGATTTGAGAGCAGCGGAAAGGACGCGCATTTCCGATCGTAATTGGTTTTTATGAGAAAGAGAATTTATTCCTTTTTTTTGCGTTTTGTCGACCCCTTTTGGTTTGACGTGTGCTGACATTTTTTGTACTCTCTCTCTCTCTCTCTCTCTCTCTCTCTCTCTTTCCGTCGTGATGACGCGGCGATGATTTTGATGGAACGACGATTAATTATTACAACATCAGTGCAACTACGGCGCGCAAATGCTCCTCGCCCCGGAATTCGCGAACGATTTCTATTACAAGAAGGGCGCGGTTGAAGCCTCGCCGAAGTGGCAAGCGTGGATGGGCCAAGCGTTGGTCGGTAACGGCATCACGATGTTGATGTCGAGAAAAGTCGCGACGAAGCAACAAATGCAAGGCGCCGCGGTCGCGTGGGGTACCGCGTTGCCGATCATGGCCATGCAAAAGGACGATTTTAAGCCGGAACAGTTGATCGTGAACGCGGCGTTTTGCGGCGGCATGGCTTTGTTGTGCGCCAAGGTTAGCGACAAGATGTAAATATGTTCAAGGCACATATTTTGGAACTCTGTTCTGTTCTCCTGCCTTTTGGATGATTATAATTGATATTTATAAGAGAAGAAGCGAACGTACAGAGAGAAAGAAGAAGAGGAAGGCGGTGCGCGAATGCGCGAGAGAAATGTATGATTTAAGGTACATTCATCGACGACGCGACACGAATCATTTTTTTGTACATATAGACCGACCAGACAGATTTTAATTCTGACTAAAATACTACTTCCTAAATACATAACAATCTTTCATCATCATCTAAACGGTGCAATAATGCAAAGCATCGAATCGCATCATCGTGTTCGCGTCGTTGTCCTCAACCGTTGTCGCGTTCCTCGTAAAATCAGGCGCTACAGGTTTCGAAAGGTACCACACGTCTGCGTTCTCGTCCGCAGTTCGAATCATATCAGAAAGCTCTTGCGCCGTCAGCGAGTAAATACCTGATTTCTCATCTTTTACCGCTGAGGATGGGATTTGCAATTCGAAACTTTTCGCACCGCCGTTTGGTTTTACGTCCGGGAAGACTTTCATGTAAAAATCCAAATCTGAAGGCGCTAAACCTTTCGGATTGTCGCGACTATGTTTACACGCGTTCCCCCAGGCTAATCTTTTGTTCTTGTTCCGATCCGGGTCTTCGTCAATAATCGACTCGCCTTGAATTTCGCACCTATATTTCTTCGATAAATCCATTTCCTCGCGTTCCTCGTGTTCGTTGAAATTCTTGCGCAACACCGGGACGATTTTCCACTCGTCGCAAAACGGGTGCGTGCACTTGCGGAACTTGTACGGTTTCTCCAACCATCTTCTCTGATCGGTGAAATATCGAATCCATTTAGATGCGCACGGTGGTCGAGGCGCCACCATTTCTCGACCGCTTTTCTTTGCCACCATCGCTAAACCGTAAAAGCCAGCGAGGACGAAATCTTCTTTGACGTCAAATTGTAAAAAGGTTTGCGGTTGCGAGTCGATTTCAGGTACGTACGCGACCGCTTTGACGCGTTGCCTGTGTGCCAATTTGTGACGCGCGGTGTTTTCTCGTAAAGCAACATCCACGCGCTCGTCCCATAACCCAATCGATTTTAACGTGCCTACTTTATCCCAAGCGTTGGTCGCGTGGAACGCCACCGCTCTCGCGTCCTTCTTCGCGTCCCGTAATCTAGACGGGTCTACAAAAGTGCCGAGAGCACCCACACGCCACGTTTGCACGAGCCATTGCGGTAAGAAAGCGAACAATTCTTGATCATATTCCTCTACTTCTTCGTCATTCGAAGGTTTTCTGCCTTTTGGGTGCCGTTTCGGAAGTGGCGATTCTCGGATTTCGCGTTCTAACTCGAGGATGTACGATCGCGCGAGCAAATTACCATTCGGCACGAAATTATCCATTGGAGGCAACGGATTGTATCCTTTGCTACCTAAGAACGGGCCTTCTGCAATCTCTTCGTCGGTTGCGCCAACCGTCAATCGTTCCAAGGCGCCAATCGCGTCTTCCGCTTTTCTCTTCTCGTCGTCTTGCGTGAGCTCGTTTCTCTCCTTCTTCTCTTTCCAAGACTTCAAATACGACACCATCTTCTTAAAGTCATCCGGACCTTCACCAACATTAGACGAACTAAACTCTTCGATCGATTCCTTACCTAATGGTTTATTTGTCAGCGGCGTCCATAAAATGTGATGCTTTTGTACGTCGTCAGAGTAAATACCGAACCGTTCGAGTTGCATTTCGTCGTACCCGCTCGCCTCGCTCATCACCTCTCGTTCCCATTTATACCCGCCGGTTCCGTGACTGTGCTGACGATCTCTTCCTAACCCAGCATCCATGAAATCTTTCGTGTTACCCCAGTTGTTGATTCCATCGCCAAAGAAAAACGTGAACGACCGATGTCCTCTCGCGTGCGTGATTATAGAATCCTTGAACAAATGTTGATCGAAGAAGATGGTCACCCCGTGGCCGATATCTTTCTCTCTCGTAATCTTCCTGTACAGGTAATTCCTCCTAAAATCCGGAAAGTCTTTCGCCGCGTCAATCACGCGTCTTAAAATAAAAGGCACGTCCGCGATCAACTTCACGCTCGGTCCATCCGCTCTCATTTTCTGGCCGTTTAAAAATGACATCCCGCACTGCGCGTGGCCACTTTCGTGACTTTCCTCCGCAATCATCACAGTAAACTTTCCCAACGCGCCTTCAGTCAAAAACGGGAACGGGTTCGTCGTAAAGACCACGTCCGCATCGGAACCAATCACTTGAACGCCTCTTAACGCAATCCTTGCCATCAAATCCCACCTTGCCATCCACAACAAGTGTCCGTGTTCCGTCACCGCTCTCACCAAATTCTCGTGAATATTATTCAACGCCGTCCATACCGTCCCGTCTGGACCGCTAAACCGAGAATCCCAAACGCACCCAATCTCACTCTTCAACGTCCGTCTCTCCTTCCCTCGTTCCACGTCTTCGTCGCGATAATTGTGCTCGTGCGCCAACTTCCACAACCGTTCAAACTCAACGCACGTCTCTTCCTTATACGTCAACGCGACCCACCCGCCAATATCTTCTTCTTCTTCTTCTCCTCCTCCTCCTCTACGACTACTACTACTATCGCTAAACTCGCTCTCCCGTAACACCCTCTCCACGTTCAACGCGTGGTGTAACGCGAACACGTACGACCGTTCGTCAAAGGTTGTCATAATCAGTTGTTTCTTCCTCGGCGTCGCTCTCCGCTCGACGAGCGAGACCAAGGAGGCGTGCAGTTTAATATCGCCAACGAAACGTCGGTTCTTCGATGAAACAGCAAATGCTGCTGCTGGAGGAGACACAGGCGATGATGGCGCTGTCGTTGTTGTTGTTGGTGGTGGTGGATGAAAGGAAGGCGCTTCTTCTTCTTCTTCTTCTTCTTCTTCTTCTCCGTCGTCATGATCTCTCCTTCTCCCGCTCGCGTTGTTCGACGCATCCATCGCCACACTCTCTTCTTCTTCTTCTTCTTGTTCTTGTTCTCCGCTCCTTCTTCTTCTTCTTCTTCTCTTCCCCCGCGTCTGCATCTGCACCTGTTGCATCTGCATCTGCTGCTTTCGCGCGACATCAACATCGTCGTCCTCTTTGGCACGCAAAAACACCTTCGCCAACGAAAACAATAAAAGAGCGGAGAATACTAAAACGAAGAACTTTCGCGCTCTCGCTTTGTGCGCTCTTTTAGTGTTGGTATTCGTCGTCGCGTGCGCACCGCGCGAGAACATTTCGAGGGATTGGAATGAGGAGACGTTTTGGAAATTCCCCTATTCATAATACTACGCGTGAATATGAATCAATAACACCACCACGCGATGAACAAAATGGAAGACCAAAGAGAAGATTCTGTCGTTGTTGTTCCGAAAGACGACGATACAAATTGGCACTTTGCCGGTACGACGGTCCACCCGTTCGTAAGGAACACAAATCATCGAATGCAATTGGAAATCGAGAATCGATTCGTCGTTTTGATGGTGAACCCTTTCTCGCCGTCGAAGAAGGCCGAGAAGAAGAATGACGATGAAAACGACGATACAGATGACGTCCAACATCATCACGAACAACAATTTTTATGCTTCGACGCGACGTGTTACCACATGGGCGCGCCTTTGTTGCACGCGGACATCGAGGACGATGTGTGCAGCGGCAACAGTTTCGGGAGCGAGAGCAACGGTGGCGATGCTTCTTCTTCGTCATCCTGCGTGATTGTTTGCCCGTGGCACCATTATAAAATCGACGTCGGCAAAGGCGGGGAACGCGTGTACTTCGACGCGTTCACGAAAGAACGCAAAACCGTCGCGCGGAGGCAAAGAACGCACGAGGTGAAAGTAGACCGAGAGGAGAACGTGTGGGTGAAACTGAACAGGGAGAGCGAGAGATACGAAAGCGATAGATACGCGTTTAAGCAACCGCTGAGGAGCACGAGAGGCAAGACCAACGAGCATCAGTTTCGAGCGTTTAAGAGTTCCGGCGATGCGTTTACATCATCATCTTCTAAGAAGAAGAAGAGTGCGATGAAAGAGAGGGAAGAAGGAAAGAGTCTGTTAGGACGGATGGTTGGCAAATCTATGAGCGGAGGGGACGGCGTCGCGCCGTGGGCGATATCGAAGGAGGCGGGCGGGGGATTGCCGCCGTCGCCTGCAAGGGGGATATTAAAGAAGAGCAGTTTCGGGACATCATCGTCGTCAAAAGCTGAGAGTGAGTGTATCGTTAAAGAAGAAGTATTCGAAGATGCAATAGAGGAGGAAAGAGTGGTGGCGGATGATGAATAAAAATGCTGAGTTTGTCGCAACTAGGGGAAATATTGCTTTTGATATTTTTTCGAGGCGAAGAGAAAAATTTCCTTTCGCCCGGCATTATGCGGAGCGCGAAGACGAGAAGAGCATTTTGCACCGTCGCGAGTGCGGCCCTACTCGCAACGTCTTCTCAAACGGGAGTTGTGGGAGAACCGACGACGTCGTCGTCTTTCTCGTCCGTATCTGATGAGTCTAGTTTATGCGACGAAAGCGCAGTCGCGAGTAAGGACCCTTTTGAAAAATTATCTCGGCTGTGCTCGGTAGATGTCGAGTACGGCGTCGGTCCGTTGTCGATAATAAGCGATGGTGCATCGACGAATAGTGGAGCAGATACTTTCGTCGACAACTCGGAAGCCTCTTCGAGTATCGCAAAAGAAGAAGAAGAAGAAGAAGAAGAAGATAAGGAGTACACCTTTCCCGCGACCATTCGTTGGAGAAATAATAAGTTGGAAGAGGACAAATCTTTTCAAGTCACTTATGTTTTCGCGTACGGACAAGGCATCGCCGATGGTCGAGTCGATGATCGCGCGGTATTGATCAATCCTGGTGGCGCGAACGGTATGCCCGCTCGCGCGGTGAACAGAATGCTCTTTCGAGGAGTAGCCGGCGACGGGGGGACGTATGAGTTTGGTTTTTTGGGTTCCGCGATGTTCGAGGAAGGCGCGCTGTCGAACAACAACTCCACAAAACGAGCTGGAAATTTGGTATCTTTAGCATATAATGGTCAATGGTGCGATAGAGTCTCGAGCGAGACAACGGCGTGTGGAGAAACGTCGTACTCTTGGTGTTGCGGACAGTTTCTTTCACCTCCTCCTCCGCCGCCTCGAATCCTCATCGAGCCAATCGGCGGGAACGGAGTTAATTCACCTTCGGACGATGGTAACGTTACTAGCATGTCTGGACCAACAGAAGCATTTGATACGTTCGAACACTCATCGCCGAGCGTTTTTGATGCCTCTTTTCAGAATTCAAAGGTCGTGCCGCTCTCGCCTTTAGCGCAAGCGCTCGATCGAGGCGCTCGAATGCCCAAAAGTTCAAAGCTTCCATCTAATATCGGTACGTTTGGTTCAATTTCGGGATTGATTGTTATCGGTTTAGTTTTGATTGCGATAATTACGGAAATTTCGAGGCGATGCATGAAACGTTTAGCGAAAGATTTGGAAAGCTGCGCTCCCGAGATTTCTCGTAAGCTCACGCACTTGTTGCCCGGTCAAACGGATGTTTCGGTCGATATCGATCTCGAAGGCATCATAGTTTCAAAAGCACATCATCATCATCACACAAATGTCAGCGAAACAGTCACCGTGCACGCGTTACGAAGGCCTCAATCGAGGCACACTTCGATCTTCGAAAACGACGGAACGATGACCATGGAGTTTGAATGCGATGTCGCGTCGTCGCGAAAAAGGCTGGATTGTAATAAGGACGAAGGCGCCGGGGGAGACGAAGGAACATCTTCTTCATCGGAACTCATGGATTTAAAGTACGCGTCGCAATCGATTGAAACGTACAACAGTATAAACGGATACGTACAATCGCTCGCTCGAATGTTTGATACTGGTTTATTCGCTTCTCAAGGTCGCGACAGAGATGGAGAATCTGCCGGCAAGGAAAAAAAAGGATGGCGCGCGCACGAGTTGCGAAAGAACGAGTTCAAAATTACACTCGCTGACGTTAAGATCGGACGCGCCATAGGACGCGGCGCATACGGCGTCGTGTGTGAAGGTACGTACAAAGGCTTTCCAGTGGCTGTGAAAACGTTACACGCGGGTAAATCGACGTTATCGCGGAAAGAAAAAACCGCGTTTGAATGCGAAATATCTCTTCTCAGCAGATTATCGCATGTGAACATAGTCACATTTTACGGCGCGTGTACGGACGATAAAGATCATCAACTCTGCGTCGTCATGGAACTCATGTCAAAAAGTCTGTTCCAGGTTTTACACGAAAACGATCGCGAGAATAGGAAAAACCGGCGACTGACTCGATTGGAGTTTCTCCGCGTCGCCTCCGACGTCGCGGCGGGATGCGCGTATTTGCACGAATTGAAAATCACGCACGGCGATTTAAAGTCACACAACGTATTATTGAACGGATCGGGTGCGAAAATATGCGACGTTGGATGCGCTCGAGTCGCACAAATCACCGGCATGGTCACCACGCAACAATCCATCGCGTTCTTACAAAACACCAAAGGAACCAACGACCCGAAAGAGCAAAACAACAACAACAACAACAATAAAAACGTCGTCGGAACGCCGGCGTACATGGCCCCGGAACTCTTCGACCGCTCCTTGGACACAAACCCAACGACAACATTCGGCATCGACGTATACGCTCTCGCCATCTTATCCTGGGAATGCCTCTCCGGCGAAACTCCTTGGTCTCACGTCCAACACCCGGTACAAATAGCCTTCGCCGTTTGCAACGACGAGCGCTTGGACTGCGAGAAAGTCGGCGACTGGGAAGAAGCTAAACTTCTGATTCAAAAGTGCTGGAAACGAACGCCAAAAGATCGACCGAGCATGTGTGAAATCGCGCGCACATTGAAAGATATGAGAACCAAAGTTCGCTAATACAGAGAACGATGACGATGAAGAATTGAAGAGATGTTAAGATAGTGTTTGTAACGCACCTCTCGCCTGCGTTGTAAAAGGTCAAGCTACTCGTTTGGACTCTCGTCTTCTCCCCTACAGAAACTCCACAATTGAAGAGATGTTAAGATAGTGTTTGTAACGTACCTCTCGCCTGCGTTGTAAAAGGTCAAGCTACTCGTATAACGAACTCTGGTCTTCTCCCCTACAGAAAAAACTCCACAAAAAAACGCTCACTACCGTCGTTCACGAGAAGAAGACAAAGAAGAAAGACGAAGAGAAGCGCACCGCTCAAAAGCGCGACGGATGATGCGCTAAAACTCTCCTCGCGTTTCGTGGTTTCGTCCGTGTTCTCGTCGTCGCGATGCGCGTCTTACTCTTCTTCCTTTCTCGGGGAAGTTTTCTTTGTTGCGCGTTCGTGCTTTTCCTCCTCCTGCTCGATGTCGAAATCCCGGTCGTTCTCGCGGAGAAGAAACCGGTCGTCCCGGCGGAAACCATCGCGAAGTGGCACCGACACCACAAGCTGTTCAAAGAGAAGCGATTATTGGTTCGACGAGAAGGAGAAGCGCAGAGCGTGAGCGCGGAGGAAAAGGAGGAGAAGTCTGGGTGGGAAGATCGATGGGAACATCGAGCAAAAGTCGTCGAGAAGAACAACAACGACGACAAAAACAACGATGCGATTGCTGGAAAAGCAACATCACCAAACGTGGCAGCAGGGAAAGAAGAGTCCGATTTGGCGTTGAAACTGTTCCGAAAGATTCCGCGGAAGAAGAGAGAGGAGATTTTGAGGGCGTTGGAGAATTTCAAGAAGGAGAAGGAGGCCGAGGAAAAGGAAGAGGGAGCCGGAAACCGGAAAGAAGAAAGGAACGAGGAAGAGACGAGGAGAAAGTTAGAGCTGTTAGAGAAGGAGAGGAAAGAGAAGGAGAGGAAGTTAGCGGTGGTGGTCGCGCGGGAAGCGTCGGTGGCTGAGGCGGCCCCGTCGACGGGGGAAAAGGGCGACGACGATGGTTTCGTCCCGGTGGACGAAAGCGCGTTAGCGGCAGGGACGGTGGCGTACGGGACGTACGACACGTGCGACACGTGCGAGATGTGCTCGGTGGAGGAGCCGCCAAAAGGCGTGGATACGGGGAAAGCGGCGAAAGCGAAGGAAACTGCGTCGGGGACGACGCGCGATGGAAAAATCCACTGCAAAAAGTGCTTCGGGTGTAACGTCGTCTTGTCGCGGTTGGAATCGAATCAAAATTTGCACGGTAAGAAAGTGAAGATGTTTGCCGGCGCTTCCGGAGCAGCCGTCGTGAGAGGGTACACGAAAGAACACGGCAACGTGATCATAAAGTCCTGGTGCGATTTCGGTGGGTACAAGCAGCACCCGGAAACCGCCGCGAAGCATCCGTTGACGTGCAAGGAAGAGACGCAATCGAAAAACACCCAGTGTCCGATTAAAGGCGGCATTCACGCGTACGGCGAGTGCAACTACAAATTTCTCAACGCGCTCGACAAACTGACTGTAGATTCAAATTTAACCGGCGTCGTCCCTCGAACGTGGACTGGTTCCGTGAAAACCTTTTTACCGTGGGACGGACACGCGGTCCAAGGCCACAAAATTGACGTGCGCTCGCAATTTTACGAGGTCGCCAAAGGCTACTCAATCGAAGCCGTTTACGGAAGCTCGGTCGCGCAAGACACAGTGGAGATGTTCAAAAACATCAAACACGAAGAAGTCATCAAAGCTGCCACGTTTGATTTGCTCTTTTCCGAGCAAGACAGACACGGTCAAAACGTATTTGTCACCGAAGAAGGCGACGTCACGCTCATCGACTCCGAAGGCTGTTTCGGCCCGACGAATTCTTTGTTACTTCCAGGCGGACAGAAATTCGAAGTCTACCGCATAGGGTACAACGCGGTGTGTTGCGGTAATACCCCGTTATCGTGTCCACAACCTGCCGGCGAGAGGACGGCGCCGATCGTCGCCATGGACTACCGATGCCACGCCAAAGACCATTTCGTCGGTTTCGATTGGCCGAAAGGCGTGGAACCCTTTTTACGCAAAATCCAAAAGATGACCGAAGACGACGTCCACGAAGTCTACGAAATGACGCGAAAAGAACACGCCACGCACTTGAAACGAACCGTCGACGAATTACTCGAACTGGGTTTCGAAGGCGCTCTGTTAAAAGCTTACCAAAGGCAAAATCGAGGCGACGGTCTTACCTACGGAAACAACTACTGGTACCCGATCACGCGAGCCTGTTGCGGGAACGATATCTGCCCAATGCGAGTCGACGACGCCGTCGGTCGAGTAAACATCGAAAAAAGCACGCAAGGCGAACTCGCGGAAAAATTATGGGGTGATAAATACGTCCACGGATTGGACGTGAAGAACTCTCCCTCGGCGACTTTACTCGCGCTTTCTTCCTTGAACGTTCCGAAACCGGAAACGAGCGCGGACGCGTTGGTCGATCGATTGAAACAACAAGAACAACAACAACAAACAACACGTAAAACTCATTAGAAAAGAATACGTTCTTAGCCATAGTATATACCGCGCGTACATAATCATGAATGCGTTTAGAGTGTTGAAAGTCGTCGTCGCGACGAAGAAGTGTTGTTCTCGCACTCGTTTTAAAGCTTTTTTTTTCTCTCAAATCGTCATTAAAAAACAGACAGATGTTCGTTTCTTTTTCTTCCACGTCGACGAGTTCTTCGACGAATTATCCATCGAGTATTCATCATCATCGAGGGAGACGAAGAGGGAGAAGGAGGTACCAAAAGAACTCCCTTTATTACGACGAGAACAAGAGCGACACTTTCGCGAGGAAGAGCAAAGGGAACGATTCAGACGACGCGAGAGTAAACGACGACGAGGAGGAGGACGAGAACGGAAATGGAAAAAATCAATTTAACATTTTCCGTCCGTCGTCCTCTTCGGACGAAACCGTCGTCGGCGCGGAAGGGGTCCCTCAGTTCATCATCGAAGCCGAGCGCAAATCGGTCCCACTCCGTCGCCCACGGTTAGCCACGTACGCGATTTCCTCGTCCGTGGCGGCGGCGCAGTTGGTGTACATCTTGCAGCAATCGTCGAGTTTGGAAAACCCAATCTTAGCGGCGGCGAGCGACGTGTGCGTGATGATCGTGGGGAGTTTACTGTGGAGAGAAGAGCTGAGAGGACGAGCGAAACGATTGAAACGGATATGGAAAGAGGCGAAAGAGAGAGAGACGGCGATGACGAGAGCGGAGCAAGGGTTAGGGGAGACCGTCTGGACGGCCAGGATGAGGAACGTGAATAAGAAAGGAGGTGGAGGAGGAACCGCCGCCGGGGAAAGTAACACGAACAACATGAACAACAACAACATCGACGCGAGTACGAGTAGCAGTAGCAACGGTAGCAGTAGGAGCAACAGCAATAACGAGACCACGACAAAGAGTACGGGAAAGGGTAACGAAAAAGAGTACTACCCGACTGGCGTTACCGTCTCGGAACTGAAACAGAGCGACAAACAGCGTCGAGTGGTTGAAGTGAACGGTAAGAAAGTCTTGTTACAATATTTCATGGACGAGTTGTATTGCGTCTCGAACAAGTGCCCGCATTTAGGTATTTCGATGCAAGGGAAGACGGCTTTATTGAGCGCTGGATTGGAAGCGCCGAAGAGAGAAGGGTCGAAAGCGCCGTGCATCGTGTGTCCCGCGCATCAGACGGCGTTCGATATGGAGAGCGGAGAGGTAGAAGGGGAGTGGTGTCCGAAATTGATTGGAAAAGGCGTGCCGATTTTGGGGAAGGCGTTGGAAAAAGAGAGGAAACCGATCGAAGTGTTCAAGACGCGAGTAGAGGAAATGACCGGGAGCATATTAGTCGCCGTGCCGTAAACTATTCTTGTAAAATTTATACATCTAAATCTATGACGACGTTGTGTTATTATCACGGCGAGACCACTCGCGTCCCGAAAAACCACCACTTACGTAAGCATTAACTCGGCGTAAAACTCTCCATGATGGCGCCGGCGGCGGATACACCACTCCATTCTTGCGTTTGGCTTTCGATCAAACCGTTTTTGCTCGTCTTCCACGTGACCGTCCCGGTGTATGGTTTCACTCGCGGGTGCCACGGCAGCTTTAAATACCCCTCGCAATCATAAACACCCACTATAGTATTCTCGTCTTTCACCTCTATGCTTCTCAAATCCACCGAACTGTTCTCCGGATCGAATAAAATCTTCAAAGCGTTGACGTATTTGCTCAGCGATTTCGTCGTATTCGTCGGGTCGATAAATCGACAGTCGTCCTCGAAAATCTCCGGCGTCACGTTCCCGGTGACGAAATACGCGCCTCTGAACGTCCCATCGGCGTTTTTCTCCACCGGTTGTAAATCTCTCCTTAATATTTCTTTGATTTCTTCGATGGACGCATCCGTTCGCTTCTCGTTTCCTATTCGCGTTGGTTTTCCCAGAGGTGCCAGTTGCAAAGCATTCGCCTCCTCTGTTTTTGTTGCGAGGAGGACACCAACACCACTCGAGGAGAGAGAGAGCACCATTTTCGTCATCATCGCTCTCCTCGTCTTCTTCAGTTCTTCTTCTTTCTCTTCTTCGTCTTCTTCTTCATCCGCTTTGTTGTTGTTGTTGTTGTCGTCGTTGCTTTTCGTCCTCCTCCTCGAACGCAGAGTTCGTCTTCTTTTCCCCGTCGTCGTCGCGGGGTGGTGGTAATGGTGGTCATCGCGACGAGAACGCGAAGAAGAAGTCGAGGAGGAAAAGGAGGAGGATAAAAAGCAGTTCGTTCGTCCTGCAGAGTGAGGAGGAGTCGTTTGCATCGTCATCATCATCCTCCAAAGTGGGTTGTTGTTTGGGGAAAAAAGTGATGATTTTTCTCTTCATTATATTTGAGTTGCTTGCTGCTTCCGGGCGCGAGTCGTGCGAGATCAACACCGCACAGAGACGTTGTTTGAGAGAAAGAGAGAGAGAGAGAATTCAGAGAGAGAGAGAGAATAAATAGTACGCGCGTAAGTAAGCGTAAACAGAGCAAAACAGAGTCTCATTGGTGCAATCACCAATCACTTAAAGCGGGGAAAGAGAGGGAGAGAGAGAGACAGAAACACGTAAACATGGCGGACCAACAGAGACTCAAATCCTCTCGACAGAGAAATATCGCGCAAGCGTTGCGTAAAGTCGACGCGGCTGGACGAGAGGCGGCGATTTCTGCAAGGTTAGACGCGTTAGAACGGGACGCGTTACCGGACGACGACGAAGGAGGAGGAGGCGACACCATGGACGAGGAGTTCGTGGTCGAGGAACCGAAGTTGGACGGGGCGATGACGAAGATTGTTCCGGCGTCGAAGAAGAAAAAGAAAGGAGGAAGCGAAGGAGGGGGGTCAAATGCGAAGGGTGGTGGGAGAGCGACGCGTGGAGCCGGCGGGGATTCGAGTAAAGCGTTATCGGCGAAAGCGCTGAGGACGTTCAATCAACTGTTAGAGGCGAACGCGTTAGACCGAGCGCCGGTCGGGATACCTACGTACACGTCCATCGCGGCTGGGCCGCCGAGTAGCGGCGCGCCGAGAAAGTTTTGCTCCGTGTGCGGATTTCCGAGCCCGTACACGTGCTCGCGTTGCGGCATGAGATTTTGTTGCAGGAAGTGTAATCAGATTCACTCGGAAACCAGGTGTTTGAAAATGTTAGGGTAATATAAACGTATACATGCATAGCAAAAAGTGATTGATTCTTAGAAAGAATAATGATGTAGTAAAAAAGAGAAGTCAAAGTATTACACGTAGAATGAAAGTGCGTATAATCGTCGTCCATCTTTGTCGCATAAAAACTCCATCGATATGCGCTCTAAAGCGTGATGATGTCCAATTTTTTCCTTTCTTTTCACTCGTAACGCTTCATTTTACCACTTGAAAAAAAAGTCAAAACACTTAAATACAACTGCACTTACTTTCACAGCGCATACCTCTCGCAGCACTACTAATATAATAAATATGCAAAGATTAGACGCCTCCGACGTCGTCGGTTTGTGCAACGACGAACTCTATCGCCGCTATTGCGCGTTTCCTGGCGTGTATTCCGCGCCGCACGATTTAGATGATTTAGATTTGCACCCCCCCGGGGAAGAGGAGGAGTCCGCTGATCCAGAAAAAGTGGCAAAGCGACTCGCGGAGCGCGAGGAAGGGACGGCGTTGTATCACGCGTGCGAGGCGCAGTATTTTCACTCGCAACTGCCGCTGACGGAGAACGCGGACAGCAGTGTGAGTTCTTCTTCGTTGTGGTCGAAAAGTAAGCAACATGAAAATCGGAGGAAGAAAAAAACGTACGTTTCGAAGGAGTTTGCACAGATTGGCAGCACGGAAGCGTGTTCTTCGCTGAGAGCGATGAAGAAAAAATTGAACGAGTGTCACAAAGACGAGGAAGGATTTTTTTACATCGTGCAGTTAAGAACGGAACGGCTCAATGGAGACGTGGAGATTGTTTTGGACGAGTATAGGAATAAAGTTGAGAACGAGAGCACGAGCGAGGAAGAAGACCGGGGCGAACATCAGGAGAACGTCGACGAGAAGGTGAATGAAAGTAATGATAATACTAATACTAATACTAATACTAATACGAAAGAAGGAGATGATACAGAAGAAGAAAAAGAAGAAGAAGAAGAAGAAGAAGAAGACGACGACGATGACGACGATGAGAACGATGGAAATATTAACGAAGAGTTTGTGCGCATAAACGGAACGATAAATGTTGAAGCGATTACAAAGATTTGGATCGTTCGGAGAGCGGGCACGTACGGGATGAGCGGGAAATTCACCTGCGTAGATCCGCCGATGATCTCAATCGATGATTTCTAATCAATTAAACTATTGCAAAGCACACAAGCGTAAATAGCATTAAAAGCCTATTTCACGCATTCTCACCAACTGCCTCAGCTCTTCGGCCCATTGGTCCATGCCTTTCTGACTCTCAAGTTCCGCACATTTCGAGTCTTCTTGGCTTCTAGTCGTCACGTCACACGTCCCCGTGTTGCAATCGCCGCACGCGAACAAACCTCTATCGTTTGCCCACTTTCGAAACGGTTCGAACCGATCTTTGGCAAACGCGACTAATAAAACGCGTCTTTGCTTGGCCACGTTCGCGAGCTCTTTCGACCACACTAAATGATCCACTCGAAACAATTCTATCGATTCTGGTTCGTCCTTGTTCTCTTCCTCGTCCGGTTGCGTTCCAGGAGCGATGGCATACACGAAATACGGAAATCTTTGACTAAACTCCGGGGCAAATCCCAACGCGTGCGCGCGCATGATGATCACCGAAGGCATACCGTCGCCTAAAGCGCCAGTCGCGCTCAAACCATCGAGAACACCGCTCTGTAGCTCGTCCGCAGCGGATAAGATGATCGGAATGCCACCTACCATCGCTTCTCGAGGCGACAGTTGTAACAGCTCAATTTTCGTGCCTTTTCGCTTTCCTTCTTCGTCTAAACCGGAACCAAAATATTGCGTCCGCCCCCAATCGGCTTCACCGATTGAGCCAAACACTTCCTTTTTGCTCACTTGCTTCGTTTTCCTCGCCTTCCCGACAAAACTCGAGACTAATCGCAATCGTTTCGCATCCTTTACGTTCGGCAAAGCCAGTTTCATTTGCTCCAACGCGAAGAATTGTTCCGGCGAGCCTTCGAATATTCTCGCCACTCCCGGGACAGCGTTTTTCCGAAGCGCTCTCGCCGCGGCTAACGCGAATGGCGCTTCTTTCGCTCCAATTGCTAATATGACGAGATGATTGTTGTTCCCGATGCGAACGAGGTCCCTTAAATGGGCAGAATGTTTCGACATGCGGGATTGCGCGCGTTTTCTACTTCTACCGAGCAACGCTCTCCTGCTCCTTCTCTTCTCTTCGCTATTTGCTAACGTATCTACGACGGCCTCTTCGATCTTTTCCTCCACGCTTTCCTCTGCGAGTATCCCCGAAGCTTTCTTCTCCTCGTCTTCCTCCAACGCCTCTCTTATTAAAGAAGGAAACATCCCTAATTTCTCCTCGGCGTCTTCATCCACCCCCCAATCGGTCTTCCCCATGCCTCGCAAGCGATACGCGTTCGTTTCCGCGAGAAACGCGATGTAATTCCTCGCGAATCGGCTCTCTAAATCTCTCGCTAAATGTTCAAACAAAGCATCCCTTCTCTCCTCGCCGGCGTTGGCGGACGTTAAACGTCCCAGATACGCGCAGTGTCGATTATAAAAATACGGAACTTGCGCCGCTCGAATTCTGGCGTCGCACGCCGACGCGTCTTCGTGTATCTCCTCCAATATCGTAGGAAACATGTGTTCGTTATCCGTCGTCCCTAACATCGCCTCCACCCCAGTCGCGTTGCTCAAGAACGCCCTCGCTTGCTCCAACCAACCACCGGACGCGCCGCTCGATACTTCAGATTCGTACGACGAAGACCCCCCGTAGTAGTACATCCTTCCGTCCGTCCCAGGTCTTCCTCCTCCTCCTCCGCGATGGACCACCAACCCGCACAAAGCAATCACCACCACCGAAATCAGCCCTCCTCCTAAACACGCCTTCCCTCTCGCCTTTTGTCGCTCCGTCATCGGCACCTCATCATCATCCTTGCTCTTCCCTTCAATCATCGACGCGTCGTCGTCGAGTGGTGGGTCCCACGTTTGCACGGCTCGCGCCGCGAAGTTAATGACTTTAGCGTAGGAGTAGGAAATGTACGCGCACACGTTCGTCGTCATCATCATTTGCATCATCGACGCGTCGTCTTTGTCGTCCGCCGAGATGGCCTCCACGAGGAGGACTGGTGGTAAATTCTTTCCCTCCTGTTCTTCCTCCTCTGCCATTCTTATCATAGGAAGAGCTCTCTCACTCGATGAAAAACATGATATATATGAAGAGTTAAAATACGCGTGTGACACAATGTAGAAGTGAGGAGGATTTTATGAAAATGTGGTGAAAATGGATGAAGACTTTTCGGTCTTCGCGCGATCGTTTCATTATTAAGTAACAGTATTACAACAACCATTTCTTCATTCTACCCATTCTCAACCATTTCCTGAGCATGGAGAACGTTTTAAGTTCGCTCAGACGGACCCGTAAAGCCATCGTCACGCGTCTTCGATCGACGCGGTTTTCCCGAAAGTTGACTTGGCTCGGTTTCGCTCTCGACTCGTGGTCGAGTAACGTTTGGATGGATTTGAACGCTTCGCGTCGAGCGGTCGGGTAGCGTTTGCCTGGAGTGAGTGCGCGGATGGCGACGAGGTTTAACGCTTCGGTGATCTCGTTGGCGCGGGTGTCTTTCTTTTCGAGTTCGAACGCTTCTTCTTCTTCTTCTTCTTCGTCGGTATCGTCTTCTTCGACCGAGAATATGGCGTCAGCGATTGCAATCAGCTTTCGCGACGGCCGACCGTTCGGGTGCACCTTAAATCGACTCGTTGTACCTTCGTTAGTTAGCTCGAAGACTTTCTTTCTCACAAATCGTGGATTCTCAAATCCGTAGACTTTATCGCACGCCGCGAAGAGCTCTTTGAAAGATATCGTAACCGAATTGTGCGGGTTACGGCTGGAGGTGGGTAGGAACCCGTACCGACGCAACAATTCACCATCGGATAATTCGCCGTAAGTATTAAAGATTTCGTCACCTTTGCGAATGTCGCGAACTGCAATCATGTTCAAGCGATTGGTAGAAGCGTCGTGGGAGAGCTTTACCGAGGCTAAAGCCGGATGCGCATGGTTTAGCATGTCCCAAAATGGCACTAACGCTTGTGTTTCCGTTTCATCTTCACCGAGAGTAAATGAATACGAGGCGACTATGTTTACCGCATCTCGATACAAACGCGCGAGCGAATGACTATGGGACGCCTCCGACGCGTTCGATGCCGGTTTCGAAGACGAGATGTCTTCTTCGTCTTCGCTATCATCCTCGCTATTCTTATTCATGTTATCGTTCTTCATCATTTTTCGTTTCTTGCTAGTGTTATTATTATTATTATTATTCACGTTCCCGCGATCATCGTCGTCGTCTTCACTCGACATCATCATCTCCACGTTCACCTCTCTCTCTTTATTCCTCTTCTCGTTCTTCAATAATTGCCCAATCGCCTCTCTCAACGTCTTCGGAACCTTCCCTTTGCCGTTCGCGATGGCCTCAAAAAACGGTCTCGCGACCTCCTCAAAGTGTAACTGGGTCAGAGACGGCACCTCTTTGCTCTCCTCGTCTGCGTACGATTTAAACCTCGTCCAGCAATCCGTCCCTCTGAGACGTTCCTTCTGGGCTTCCGTCCACGAGAGCAAACAATCGGAAAATTTTTCGACTCTCGGCATCGTCGCCAAGTACGGGTAGTATTTAGACTCTTTACCTAACGCTAATTCACACGTTACCGCGACCACTAAAGCTTCTCGCTGTAACCTCGGTTCGCCGTTATCCGTTCTCTCTTCTTCTTCTTCTTCTTCTTCTTCTTCCCCTTCCTCCACCATTCCGCGATGACGCCCGTACGCCTCCGTTTCCTTAACAACCTTCTGACAGTCCCTTAAATTCAACTCCACGACCGCCGACGCGCACGCGGACAAACTTTCCGCCAATAAAACCGAATCGTCCGGTACGGACACAATAACTGCGCCCTCTTTAATATCCTCCGTCGCCACGCACCCTCGGTAGTATCTCGAAGACTGACTCGTGGTGCTTTCATTGCCGCCGCCGAAAACGGTTCCTCCGTTTCTGTTTCGAAAGTATCCAATCGTACACCCGCGCAAATCGACGCGTAGCTCGCGTTTCAAGTAGTCTAAGTACCTCAATTCGACCGAGGAGAGAGGTTGTTTATTGATACTACTTTTGTCGTCGTCGTGACGCACACCTGGTGGTGGTAATGGTGGTGACTTTGCGAGAAACTTTTTATTCTTGTTGGTATTCGTCTTTAAAGGCGAACGCATGGTGCAAACTTGTGAGGAGGAAAAATCGAGCGACGCGAAGCTCAAATCTATATACTACAAATCACAACTCTCTCTTTCTCTCTGCTAAACGTCTATATTACGCGCACACGTCCTCTAAAGTGTACCTCCCCCGAAATTCCTCTCGAATAGTGCTGAACCCTCGGTTTGGATTCTCGGCGTTTTTGGGCCCGTAGGTGATGTAAAACAACACCCGTCTACTCTCGCTGACGTTTTCGGTACCGCAGTGTAACAGTCGCGAGTCAAAGACGGAACCATCGCCGGTTTTAAGCAACGCTTTGACGTTTGGTTTTAACAAGGTTGGACCTCCGAGTTCTAAGTTCTCTTGGAAAGATTTGTGCGCCTCTAACGTGTTCGTTTCCGGGATGAATAAGGTAGGACCCATGGCTTCGGAGACGTCTTGCAAGGCGATGAAGGTGGTCACGGCGCAGAGGTTTTGGCGGTAGTTCGTATCCGGGTGAACCGGTTGTCTGGAACTTTGCGGATCCGAGACTAAAGCGGCGAGTTCTAGAAGTTCAATTTGGTTTTCGTCGGAACTCGTCCCGCCTATCTTTCTATTCCCGCACGTTTTCGCGAGGATCTGTCTCAAATTCGCGCTCGCCTCCTTGACCGCTTTGCGCACCGTCGGCTGTTTCAAATCCAACTTGTAATCAAACCTATTTTTCCGCGAATACACGTTTCCAAAGTTTGGGTTGGTTCTGTCCTCGGAATCTTTCGCGATTGCGGAGTTGATGTGTTCCAACAGCTCTCTGCACGTCTCTTCGGAGAGGACCTTTACCACGCCGACGCATCCTCGCGCCTCCAAAACTTTCGCCCCGTCCTCCTCGCTCTTCGTGTCGTCATCACCATCATCGCTCATTATCGACGAAGAAACCATCCCCAAACGCCCACTCTTCCCCGCGTACTTCTCCATGTACTCCTTCTGCTTACTCACTCGATCTAACGTCGCCGCTTCCGTCGTTTCCGCTTGATTTTCAAACGACGTCACCATCCCGTATCCAGCGAGAAGCACAGTCACGAAAACAACCACAAAGTTCGCCCCGGAATCGAATCCTTCCGGCGCCGTCGGCCCGCCTTGGAAGACTTCACCCGTGGCGGTTAAAATCTCTCTCGCAAATGCGGGTTCTGCGTTTAAGAACATTGCGTTCACGAAGAGGAGGAAAGAGTTCGTGGTTTTTGTTCTCCTTTGTCTTCTTCTTCTTCGATCGTCATCCTCTTCCGCGCAAGTTTCCCTAAAAGTGGATAAATCGGATGCGCGCGATGACGACGAGTTTAAGGAAGAAAAAGAACGAGACGCACCAAAACGAAAGCCTTTTACGACGAGAGCTTTTTTGCTCGGCTTCTTTTTGAAATCATCGTCCTTCTTGTTTTTAATATCGATGGCGCGATGATGATTCACGCGCAGGAGCATGGTTTCTTATGAGGCAAAGAGAAGGACTTCAATACCTACACAATACGAGTAAAGCGCTCGCGCCTTTATAACAATTCATCAAATTCTATTTCACTCTGCGTGTTTTCTCTCGCGCAGCTTTCCTTCCTCGCAGATTTGCAGCGCGGTCATTTTCGCCAACGGACCTGTATCCGCGCGTAAATAAACAACTTCGCTCAACTCGTTTGCGTAGCGCTGCGATAACGCCGCGCACATTCGGCAGCACTGCAAAGTGACGAGGAGCGTTTTCTTCGTCCTGGTTTTCTCGTGGTTCAAGAGCAAGTTCATCTCAGCGTGCAAGATTTTGTTTCCTCCGTTTGTGTTTTTAGCCAAGGATATGATTTTACCGGTCGCGTCGTCTCGAAGCGCGGCGACGACGTTTCTGTGAGAGGCGCGCTCGAAGCGCTCTTCTTTTTCCTCTTCTTCCTCTCCTTTCGATTCTTCTTGGCTTCTGTTTGAATTCGAGGAAAATCGAACGAAGAACGCATCCGCGTCGCTTGGATACGAAGAATTTTGTGCTTCTTCCGCTCTCCCGAACTCATCTTCAATCATTCTATCTGATTCGAGTTTGCCTCGCATCAACGCTCTTTCGCTAAACTCCGTCACGTCCACGCACTCGTATCCAACGCCTTCTCTTCCCTCGTCGTCATTTTCGTTTTCCACCTCCTCCATCTCTTCCTCCTGTATGACGCACACCTTAGAGTGACCAACTTTCACAACCGCTCGATCAAATTCAGACAACGTCAAAACCTTCGTTTTCTTCTCCGCCTCTTCTTCCAAACAACGCGTATCGTCCTCGCGACCACCGCCTTTACGCACGACGAACATCCTCTCTCTGCACTTCGCGTCCCCGTAGTTCCTCTTTTCCCGTCCACTCTCCTTCGCTTCAAACGCGAGTTCTCTTAACCCGCATATTAAGTTGAACGTGGAGCTTTGTATATCGCTCGTCCGTCTGGCCACGTATAAAATCCTTCGGTTGTGTGTGTCCAACGCGAACGCGATATCGTCGTCTCTCTTCGCACTCTTCCCATCAGCACTACCGTTACTCAAACCAGCGACATATTCTCTGGCAAATTTTCCGGCTTTCTTTTCCTCTCTCGTCGCCGCGTGCGGTCCCTTCGTTTTGTTCGCCCTCCTTTTCTTTTTCCTAAAACTGCTCTCCGAGCTCTTTTCCTCCTTTTCCTCCTTTTCGTCTTCGTACGAAGAAGACGAAGTCGTCGTCGTCATCGTATTCGAAATTCTTCTCATCTTTTGCGGGCGATGCGCGTTCGTTCGAATCCTTCTCTCTTTTCCTCCTCCTCTTCTCCAGAAATAAAGAAGAAGAACCGAGGAAGAGCGCTCAGAAAAAGCAAACGATATTAAAGACGACGACGCTTTCATCTCGTCATTTCATCATCGTTGTTTCAGCCGGTGGTTTTCCTCGTCCTCGTCGTAGAAGAAGAAGACCACAAGAGATGTACAAAGAGAAGAACGAAGCCTTTCGCTTCCTCTTTCTTCTCTGAAGAAGAAGATTTTGGTGTTTGCGTTTCGCCAGTATTTAGGGCAACAAATAAACCCTAAACACTTTCGCTCCTTTTTGGAATATTTTTTTCTTCTCTCTTCTCTCTCGCTCTTCTGCAGTTCAATCCCCTTTTCTCTTGCGCGCGTAAAGTTTGAACAACACGCTTTGCGGAATACGACTTTGACGCCTTCCTCTTCGCGCGGAGTACTATACAAACGCGCGCACTTCAGTCTCACGATGATGAATGTTATGAAGTGTTTAAAATCGTACGTGCTCGCGCACGAGTACACGGAAGAAACAATCCTGCGATATTTCTTTTCCCTCGCCTTCCTCTCGTTTCTGACGCACGAACTTTTACATCTGATGAGCGCGTTGATCTTCCCGAAGTATCTTTTCGGCGAAAAGAAATGGGAGAAACTCGCGAAACACCGACGGGCGCAAGTGGTGCACGCGCCGAACCAAATTTTGAACGGCTTACTCGCCGGGCAAGTCGTCAGGGGAAGTTTAGAACGATTTCCGTCCGCGATGAAAAAGAACGGGAAATTTGACGTCGGGAGACGCTTGGAAACCACGAGAGGAGGAGGACTGTTTGGCGGATTTTTGAACCTGTTGACGAAAGGAGGAGTTTTAGGAGGAAAGGCGGTGACGTTTAGACGAACGACAGTGCTCGCGACGGCGGCGTCGTGCGGGTATTTGATGTATGATTTCTTGTTGTTGACTATTTTCGATCGGAAGAACATGCTCCGAGCGCACGGGAGACGACAGTATATGATTTACATCATGCACCACGTGTTGCCGCTGTTGATGTGGCCGGTGGCGACTCGGTACGGGACGTTTGAGTATTTCGTCGCGTGGGGCGTGAGGTCGGAGTTGAGTCAAGCCGCGATGGGGTTGAGAACTGTATGCATTGGGATGGGGATTTTAGATACCATTTACGGGGTTATCGTGCAGTTGAATTTCGTCGGGGTGTACTTTTGGGTGAGGATGTGGCCTTTGTTGGATCACGTTCGCTCGATGGCGAAAGCGGATTGGTTCGCAGAGAATGTGCCGAGGTGGCAGTTGCCGTTCGCGTTCTTTACCGTGCCAGTGCCGGCGATGTTGAACGTGTACTGGTGGTTTATGATTATGGGCGCGTTTTGGAAAGTAGTTAGCGGCGGGAATAAGAAGAAGAAGGAGGCGTGAAGAAGGAGGCCTCGTCTACGTAGAAAAAAATTGCTGTAGAAGTAGTGTTGATTCGGTGTTAATGTTGCTTATTTATTGTTATTGTTATTATTCTTTCTACACGACGGATGTGGATTTGTACAGGCACATAACAAACACGATTTATCGTTAGAAGGCATCGTTCACGGCGCTCGCGTATAAAAACTCTTTTACCTGCGATGTCCCGCTGATCGTTTTTATCGGTACGAGAAACTTACACTTACGTTTCTCGTTCTTCTCGAATTTTTCGCGCTCTAATCCGGCTGTTTTCGCGCGTTCGGTGATGCGCTTTTCGCGAATGGACACGCCCGAAAATGATTCGAACTCTTTCGCGCGTCTTCCATTTCCGATGTTAAACTTATCGTCATCGCGTACGATAACCTTCCCGCCGGCGGCGTCTTCTGAAACTGCGCCGTCGCACACGATTTGAAAAATACGCCGGCAGGAGTACTCGTTCAACCGCGTTCGTCGATTGACCGCTTGAGGTGTCCCGTATCCGGCGTCGTAAATGCTCGCGTATAACAAACGACCTTTGCGTCTGTCTTCTAGAAAAGACTCGCGTCTGTGTTGCGGATCGTGACAGTGTAAAAGCGGCACGATTGGAGGTGTTCTCGCGTCCCAATTTTTGGTAAACAACTTGATAGACGTAGACACTTCTTCGCCTAAATACAAAAACGGCGCGTGCACATCCGACGGACAGTCTCGAATGAACGCCTCACTCGGACCAAACGTGAACAAATTCGACACGAATGGTGATTTTAACGACCTCTCTGGTTTCGCATGTAACTTGGACGCGAAAAAGTGCGGGAAATGTTTCCCGAACGCGTGCGCGGTGAGCATAGCCGGAGCGTTTCTTTCCTCTTTCGACGGAAAAATTCTTTTGCCGTATATGAACACGTGGTGATCCGTCTCGTACGTTTCCGGATTCAAAACGGGGGAAGTTTCCAGATCGTACCCTAATGGATGTGCGGTTAAGACGACACCGTTATTATCATTGTCGTGGTCTGCTTCGTTATCCTTTTCCGCTTCTTCCAACTCGCGAAACAACGTTTCGTCCCAATCGGCGTCGAATGCCGTTTTCGCGTCGACGTATAAAATATGCGATTCGCCACCCCACAATCGATCGGCTAAGTGTCTCGAATAGCACGGCCCATCCGACGAATCCCAGTTCACGTGCGTTTCTCTCACGTTTTCCAACCATTCCTTTTCCTTCTCGTTTTTTACGCCGTCGAAAATAGCGCGCGCGTTGTGCGCCTTCTTCTCCTTCTCGTCTTCGTATTCTTGCACTTCCAACTGTACTTTTCTCACGTCCACCGTTAAATACTTTTCTGGATCTTGTTCGCCTTTCATCTTAGCCACTTCTTCCTCCGCTTTTGCGGTTATGCGATTGACCGCGTAGTGCAAGCGGCAGACGCACCGTTCGCGTTCGCCGGTTTTCGAAGAGACTTCTGTGGTCGTTTCCGTTTTGTATTGCCAACAAATGCCGACGAACACGCGCGATGGGTCCTTGGCATTTTTGAATAAAGAGCGAAGCGTGTGCTGGGCTTCTAAATCGCGGTAGACGCGGAGAGAAACAAAGATGGTCCTCTTAGTTGGATCGTACGATTGCGTTTCCGTCGTCGTATTTTTGAGCGCTTGGTCAATTTTTTTGCGCATACTCGCGCATCCGGAATCGTGCCTCCAGAAATCTTTCGCGATAGTTTCGTACGCTTGTTGTGCTTTTAAAAGCTTTTTTTTCGAACCGGCCGCGTCTGGGTGATGCGCCATTATTTGGTTCAAGTACGCGTCGCGGACTCGCGATTCGCCCGAGCCGAGCGGGATTTTCAGTTCGTCGTAAGCGCTCTGTAACGATGGATCGTATCCTCTCTTATGTTCGGGAGCTCCACCGAGATATGGTGCAAACATTGGGTCCGTTTGCCACCACCATAAAGATGATGATGCAGCATCCTTGCTTTTGACTTCGTTGGTTATCGGTTGATGCTGTTGTTGTTGTTGTCGTTCGTTGCGTCTGCGCGCGAGCGCCTCGAGACTCTTCTTTTGCTTCTCCGATGTCGCCGCTACCGACGGAAGTACTTGACGCATCATCTCGTCGTTGTCCTCCTCGTCGTCGTCATCGCTCGAAGAAGATGCGTACGCGTCCTTATCGTCGTCATCTTCGTCGTCGTTCTCTTCCATTCCGTCGCCGTTCTCGCCCGAGGCAACTTTTGGGAGATTGTACACCGGCGTGAAGCTCGAGGCGTCCGCGAGAGACAAACAGCACGATGAGCAGGACATCATCCTGACATTACAAACGTTCCCACACATCTTGCACCGTTTAAAATTGAAGTCTTTACTCGCGTTCTTCTTCTCCTCCTTTGGTGCAAGAGATGCCGGATCGTCAGAGTACTCCATCGCTTTTGCCTCCTCGCGTTTAATTTGGGCCAACGTCATCATCTGTTCAATCGCTTCCAATCCCATGCCGTCAATCATAGGTTTCTCGTACAACTCTTCTTCTTCTTCTTCTTCTTTTTCTACGCCGCGTTCGTCGTTTGTCTCCTCCTCTTCGGCATCAATATCATCCATTCCTCTCGGCGCCGTCGTCTTTGAAATCTCCCATTTCGGCATCGTCCCCGGTTGCTGCCCTTCCATTCTCCCTCTCTCCTTCCTCTTCTCCTTCTCGCGTTCGCTCTTTGCCAACTTTTTCTCGTACTCTCTCTCTTTCACCGCCAGCTCTCGCAATTTCGGATGCACCTCGTCCACGAACGTCGCGTCCATCCTTAACATTTGATCCAACGCCTCTCTCGCGCGCGGATACTCTCTCATCTTCTCCAACGCCTCCGCGCGACGAAACAACGCCTTCGGAAACGTCTTCTTGGACACCTCGAAACTCGCGTCCGCGTGCTCTAACGCCAACTTAAATTTGTTCGTTTTCAGATAACACGCGGATAAATTCGCGTGAATTCTCGCCTTTTCCACATGCGACGACGAACTCAAAGCTTTCTGGAAAAACTCAATCGCGGTGTCAAACTTTTTCTCCTGAAACGCCACGCGCCCGCACTCGATATCGTTCACCTCCAAAACCTCCTCCTCTCGTTGTTCTTCTCCCTCTTTTTCTCTCTTCTCTTCTTTCTCTCGCTCGAGTATCTTCTCATACGCCGCTTTCATCCTCTCGAACGATGCGTTGTTTTCCACCTCCTCCTCTCTTCTTTTGTCCGGATGTAAACGTTTACACTTCTCCAGGAACACTTTCCTCGCTTTCTCCGAAGAACTCGTTCGACTGATGCCTAAAACATCGTACGGATTATTTGAGACTTCCTTCTTCTGATTATTCTCCTCGATCAAAGTCATTTACGCGCTCTCAACAACACCCAAAGTCGTCGTCTAGATGTTCTGATGTTTTTGATCTCAGTGAGATCACACATGTGAAAAAAAAGACTGGAAAGCGTTTTTTTTTTCACGAAAACCCTAAAACTATGAGGAAGCCCTACACTCAATGTCGAGTCACGACAATGGCCTCACATCCCCCACCACCTCGGAGGTGGTGCCGTCGTTCGAGAAGAGAAAGAATAAGAGAGAGAGAAAGAGAGAGCGTCAGAGAGAGAGAGAGTTTGTTGCGACGTATTTATTAGTCTGTATTATTTTAAAAGTATTATATGTCTGAAGAAGAATATCCATCATCGCGCGGGGAAGGATTGCGCTCGTCATCGGCTGTCGTTTCCCCCCTCTCGAGGAAAGAAGACGACGAGAAGAAAGAAGAAGAAGAACGCAACGATACGAATAATAGTACGAAGACTAAACCCATTCCAGTCGATTTTGCATCCATGAGAAGAGAGAGCTCCGGACAATCCATCGCGTCGAGTCAAGGGAAACGAAGTCGCAGCGATTTACTCGCGGCGGCGGAGGAAGAGAAGGAGAAGTTGGAAAACAACAACAACAACGAAGAGTTTAATACTAATACTAATGCAGTTATTGCGGCAGACCGGTTGGTGGCGGAGAACAGCATGAATGACAACAACAACAACAACAACTACAACAATCCGTTTCAGAGCGATCACCGAACCCACATTGACAACGACGATAACGCGCCGTCGTACTCGCACAGTCCGTCCTCGTCCTCGGACCTTCCGAAAAGAGAAGGCGAGAAAGAGAGAAAGAGCTTGAGGCCGACGAATAAGAACTACAACAAGTTGGGTTCAGTGAGCGGCGAGGATATCGGTATGATGATGGCGAACAACGCGTCGAATGGGTCGAATAGTTTAGGCGAAAGTCCGACGACGAGGTTGGATTACTTGAACCAAGCGACGTTTGATTTGAATAAGAGTAAGAGAGTTGTGAGCGGTAATAACAACGCGAACAATAATAATAATAATGATAATAATAATAACAACAACGCTATTAGTAGTAACGCGAACGAAGGCAAACCGCCGAAGCACGACGCGTTCGGCAACGGTGGTGGAGAACAAACGACAATGTTTGCGGAGAATTCGGCAGTTGCGAGAGTTGCGTTGGATGCGCACGCGGCGAGAGCGCCGAGCCCTGCCGAAGGTATGGATTCAAAGTTATTGAGAGTTCGGTCGATGGTCACGTTGGACGGGGCGGAACCGGATTTGGCAGCTATGGGCGGCGGTTCGAGCGCGGAGGGCAGTTTAGAAGCCACAGACGACGAGGACGCGCTGATGACGGACGAAGAAGTGGATGTCGGAGCACACGACCGAAACAACCAACGACAAGGAGGGAAAGAGGTAGATTCGCCGACGACGAAATCGAAACAAACGAGCGAGAATGACGGAGGAGCGAATTTGGATAGAAGCGGCCACTCGGACGGTTCCGTTCGATCTGCGGTAGACGGCGCGACGAATGAAGCGACTACTTTGGCAAAAAAACAACCCAAAGCAACTTTGAAGCCTCCAGCGCGCGTCCTTTTTGGCGTGTACGAAGCGCAGGGACAGCGACCGTACATGGAAGATCGCTACGCAATCATCGAAGATTGGAAATTCGAGTGCGCCGGGAAAAGGAGTCAAAACAACTACTATAACAACATGAACAACGGACAACAAGAACAAATAATCAGCGATAAACAGTACATCGGCGTGTACGATGGGCACAACGGTGATTGGGCCGCCTCGTACGCCAAGGAGAAAATGCACACGCACTTGGAAAAGTGTGCGTTCATCGCCAACGGCATCGCGCCGGACGCGCCGCAACACGAACTCGAACAGTTTGAACTCGGCGTGAAGAGCTCCTTAATCCGATCGTTTGTCGATTTAGACGAAGAAATCTTAGACGGTACCAAAGCTTTAAACAGACGGGACGGTTCCACAGCCTCGGTCGTCTTGCGCGTGGCCAACCACCTCTTTGTCGCGCACGCCGGCGATACCCGAATCGTCGTGGGCAAACGCGCCGTGGGCCACCACGACGTCCGCGCAAAAGCCTTAACGGAAGATCACAAACCCTCGCTTCCGCGCGAGCGCAAGCGCGTCTACGACGAAGGCGGCCGCGTTGAATTCTGCGGTTGCTGGCGCGTCATCGCCGAAAACCGAGGCCGCAACGTTCGCGCGGCTTTAGCCGTCTCGCGTGCCATTGGCGACATCGACTTTAAGCGTCCAGAAAACAAAGGCGTCACGGCAACCCCAGACGTCGCTCGAGTAACCTTAGACGACGAAATCGAAAACGTCATCGTCGCCACGGATGGGTTATGGGACGTCATCGGCGACCAGGACGCCGTCAGGCTGTGTCGATCCGTCTTGCGAGGTCGATTCTCGGAAGACGCCTGTCGCGAAGCCGCCGAGGCGTTGACGCAAGAGGCGTTGGAGAGAGGCAGCAGCGATAACGTCACCGTCGTCGTCTGCTGTTTTCAGCATTGACTTAAACACGAGAAAAGAAAATAACAATACGAGAGAACAAAAAGAGAACGAGAGAGAGAGAGAGAGAGAGAAGAGAGAGAGAGAGAAACATTAGAATGATATATTTACTAGATTTGACTCCAGCAACTAACTAACTGCTAAACAACTCATAACACATTCTTCACTTTAAAGCCCGCTATCGGTGGTGTGCGGAGATGCTGCGACTTTTCCTCTCGCGCTCCAACACTCACAACATCAACAACACGCGTCGTTCCCTCGTTTCCTCCATCCTCTCGACGTCTTGTTCTTCTTATCATTCGCAACAAACTGTCGCGCATTTACGCAAAAACGACGAAGCGCGAGAGATATTTCTCGTCGGGACTTCGCACGTGTCGAAAGCGTCGGCGAGAGAAACCGAGGAGTTGATACGATTGGTGAAACCGGACGTGGTTGCAGTCGAGCTGTGCGAGGAAAGGTTCGAGCAGCTGAAAAAGCAAATGAAAGAAGACAAAGAAGAGAAGACAAAGAAGACAAAGAAGAAGAGAAGCTTCATGGGAGATTTTCTCGCCATCGTAAAAAATGTCTCCTCGAACCGCGACTTGAACGCTCTGGACCGGTGTTTAGCGATTGGGTTGAAAGCGTTTTACGCGTCTTTAAAATCGAGCGGGATGGAACCGGGCGAAGAATTTCGGGTGGCGATAAGGGAAGCTGAGCGATTGAACGCGCGATTAGTCCTCGCGGATCGAGACGTGAACAAGACGCTCAAGGCGTTGAGGAAGAGCGTATCGGTCGCGGACGTTTACCGTTGGTTTGTCTACGGGGAGAAAAAAGGCGGGCCGACATTACCTCCAGAGTTTGAGAAAATGGCAGCAGCTGGATTTAACTCAACAGAGATGCAAGATTACATGGAAGCGATGAAGAATAGGAACGCCTGTGCGCAAATGATGAAATACATGCAATTTCAATTTCCGAACATAGTGTCCGCTATGGTGCATCAAAGAGACGACGAAATGGCAGATGCGATTAAGAGAGAAAAAGATGCGGAAAAAATCGTCATGGTAGTTGGATTAGCGCACGTGGATGGTATTGTGGAGAGATTAGCGGGTGAATACACGGAAGTTATGAGTGTGAACGATAGTGAGTGACGTTGCAAACAACAAACAATAATACTTCAACGCACGGTGAGAAGCGAAAACGTCGTCTTGCCGAGTACTCTTTGGGTTGGATTTCCGCAACGGGAGGTAACGACGGCGGTAAAATCGTCGAGCAGTTCGCCATCATTTAATTCTGAGGTAGGAATTTTGCCAGGGAATAAGCCGGCAGTCAAGCACGCTTGGATGTTACAGGTTGGACCTCGATATTCCGCCCGGGACACGCGCTCGGGAATTACTCTCGTCGGGGATTGGTAGCGTTCAATTTTTGCGTCCTCGCACCGACGCTCGCCATTCTCGAGGAGTTCACACGTTGCGCCTTTCAAAATAATCGAGTAACTGGGAAACTTTACGGTTTGAGGAATCAACTTTGGTTCCGCAAACGCCGCCGGTCTGCACACTTCGACGGCGCTTCTCAACGAGTCGCTCAAGTCTCTCAAAAGAAAAGACGAGCTCAACCACTCGTTGTTATCGTCCACCCATTTCTGCAAATTGGATTCTACACTCGAAGAAGATGCATCATCGCCACTGCTGCTTGAAGACGACGTTGTGAGTGGTGATCTCGCGAGCTTTTCTAAGAGTGATTCGTCGCCAAACACAGCTGAGCTGTTGGTTGAAAATCTAGAAAATTCTTCTGCGACGGTTTTGATTTCCGCAAACGCGCGTTCTAAGAAGTTACCATTCGTCGATGAACCATCGATAACTTGCGCTGTGATGCACGGCAACACAAGGACGAGAGATATTAAAGAGAGAAAGTAATGCATTTGTGCGTCAAAGATACTTTTTATATGCGGCAGAAATAAAAACGCATTATTTTGCTTTTTCGCAAAAAAGAGGAGAATTGAAGCGACAAGACAGGAGCGAGAAAAAAAAACGCATTTTATGAAAACGTTTCCCCCACCGCAGAGGTGCTTCTGGCCCATAGGCACGATAAAAGGATGGGCTGGACCAACGGGATTCTCTTCAAAATCCACGCCAGAAGACGTGTTGAAGGATATTGACCTATCGAATAGACTCGTCATTGTGACTGGAGCGAACAGCGGCATCGGTAAAGAAACAGCCCTTGCGGCGTTTAAACATCAAGCACACGTCATTTTTGCGTGTCGAAACATCGCAGAAGCATCGAAAATCACGAAAGAGTTGAATTCGCTGTTACCAAAAGATTCAGAACCCCGCGCTTATGCGTACGCGTTGGATTTGAGTTCGCTCGAAAGTGTGCATAAGTTTTGCTTGAAAGTGAGATCGAATTTCAACGCTTTACATGTTTTGGTCAACAATGCGGGCGTAATGGGAGGCGACAAATTCGAAAGAACTGTCGACGGACACGAACAGATGTTTCAAGTCAATTATCTGGCGCACGCGATGATTGTTCGAGAGTTATTTCCTCTGATGCGTAAAGCTGTGGGCGGCGCTCGCGTCGTTTCGGTGAGCAGCCACGTGCATTTTTTCACGCATCGCAAAGGCATCGATTTCTCAAAAGTTACTGGTGCAAATGCGCACGTAAAATCCGACACCGCAAGAAGCTACGGTACATCTAAGCTCGCGCAGATTATCTTTACCCGAGATATGCAAGCATTATCGGCTGCTTCGAGACGCGCCTTCGAAAGCGAAATTTTGTTCTTTTCAGTCCATCCAGGTGCGATCGAAACGAAAGGGAGTCAAAAGCACGAAAATGGGTGGAAAGGCCGGCTCTTGCGAAAGCTTTCGAAGCCATTCATAAAAACCGTCGAGGAAGGCGCATCGACAACCTGCTTCGCCGCGTTCCATAAAGACGCAACCTTTTTCGCCGGGTATTATTTGGCAGACTGCAATTTTTTCCAGAGCTCAAAACATTCGCGCGACCGTTCGCTACGAGAACAATTGCGCGAGGTCACCGAGAAGCTCATAACGGATTTTACGGAGAATGTTATGTGAAAGTATTACTGTGTGGTATATGTACCACGCGTGCTAAAAACTGGTATTAATATTACAACAACAACGTTTTACATATAATAAATAATCGTACACTCTCTCTCGATCTCTACTTTTTTACGTTTCTCTCGCTAACATCGTCTCGTGTACACCTCCGTGTACCCGTACTCCTTCGCAAACGCGTCCACAATCTCCACCTCCACTCGTTCCATCTTCACTTCTTCCCCGACTAAATCTTTCAAACTCGTCACGTCCATTCCTTTCAATCCGCACGGCAAAATATGTTCCCTGAAAAACTCTAAATCCGTCTCGCTATTCAGCGCGAACCCGTGGCTGGTCACGCCGCCGCTAATCTTCACCCCAACCGCACCTAACTTCTTCTTCCCAACCCACACGCCAGACATGTCCGACCCATCCTCCTCGTTCTTCATTTGCCCTCTCGCGTTCGTAATTCCGTATTTCTTCGCCACTTCAATCATCACGTTTTCTAACTTTTCCACGTATTTCCTCGCCCCCAATTTTTGCTCCCTCAAGTGGATAACGGGGTACACGACAACTTGCCCGGGTCCGTGATACGTCACGTCGCCGCCTCGATCCGATTTAATTACGTCGCATTTCAACTCTCTCAACTTCTCTTCGCTCGTTTTAATCGACTTCAGGCCAACTTCGCTTCGTTTCCCGACCGTCACGACCGGAGGGTGTTGCAGAATTAAAAGCGTATCCGGGACGAACGCATTTTTCCTCGCGCAATGAATCGCGTGTTGTAACTGTTGCGCGCGCGCGTACGGGACTAAATGTTGGAAGATTCGGACCGATAAGGTTTTTGTTGTCGACATTATTCTTCGTATATACGACGCATCCACCGCCAAAGAGCGAGCGTTTAGCGTTCTTCTCTTCCCTTTGTATCTAAAGTGTCTAAAAGTGGGGAAAAAGCGGCACTTTTAAGAGAGAGAACGCTTCGGAAAAGCGCAACGCCATGACCGCCGCTCGATCGGCGGTCGCGGCGTTCCTCTCTCGCAAACGTCGAAGAAATCATCCTTTTTGTTATTTTACGAGCGAATACAGAAGACAGTTCTCCTCGTCGTCGTCTTTGTTTTCGCACGAGAAGTCGACCAGAGATGACGAAGAAGTCACGGGGAACGTCACCGACGACGCTTTTCGAGACGTAACGAAAGACGTCGTCATCGTCGGTGGAGGACCAACTGGAATCGCGTTGCACGCCTTGTTATCCTCGTTCGATGTGAAAAACGTTCTCCTCATTGAGAGATACTCGAACGACGGGCCGTCGAAACACCCGAAAGCGCACTTTATCAACAGAAGAACGATGGAGATTTTAAGAGACCGAAACGCGTTCGGATTTGGTGAGAAAACAAATACCGTCGCTTCGCGCGTGAGAGAGGAAATGTCGGATGTCGTAAACTGGCGGCATTTTAGGTACGTGACTGGTATCCTAGACGAGAAGAACGAAGAATTAGGGTCTGTGGATCACTTTGCAACGGAACGGATGGAAATTGGGGAGAGGACGGCGTCGACGGAAGGGGTGGCGCATTTCCCGCAACATAGGTTGATGCCGATGTTGTGGGAGAACGCTTTGGAGAAGGCGAAGAAGAGGAGGGAGAATTATGACGACGATGATGATGACGACGCGTTCGTGAGAGGCGACGAGGTTGTTCGAGTAGAGAGGGTGATGTTGAGTAGTCGTAGCGTAAAGAGTTCGAGTAGCGGGCGTGGCGGGAGTAAGAACAGGTGCCGAGTGACTTTGAAATCAGGCAAAGTGTTCGAGGCGAAATACGTCGTCGCTTGCGACGGGGCGAGTTCAGTCGTGGCGAGAACATTGAATAGTGAGGGTAGAGAAACGAAGAAAAAAGGAACCAACACATCTTTCCCGACGCAAACGTTAGGTAATATTCACTTTGTCAGTCGTTCGCTGGCGAAGAGAATTAAAGAGAAAAGTAACGAAGCGATGTTGTATTTCGTGTTCAATAAAAACATCGTAGGAGTTGTCGTCGCGCACGATTTGCGCGAGGGAGAATTCGCGTTGCAGTTGCCGTACCACGCGCCAGTTCAGGATTTTAAAGAAATGTTTACGAAGAAAAAATGCGAGATGTTTGTTCGAAACGCGATTAGTGGTGGTGGTATTGATGTTGATGATAAAAATGGTGTTACGGTTGACGATATCGAAGTACTCGACGTAAAATCGTGGACGATGGACGCGACGGTGGCGAATGTCGTAATTGACGAAGAACGAGCGCCAAGAATTATCCTCGCCGGGGATGCCATGCACGCCTTCCCTCCCGCCGGTGGTTTTGGCATGAACACTGGGATTCAAGATGCGCACAATTTAGCGTGGAAACTCGCCATTGCGATACAAAATGAACACGATGACGACGCGTTGTCCTCTTCGCTGCTCAACTCGTACGCAAACGAACGAAAAAAAATAGCATCGGAAAACAAAACGTTGAGCGTGAGCAATTACGAACGCGTTTTAGAGATACCAAGAGCTTTAGGTTTAGAACCTCGCGCGCTCGATGCGCTCGTTTTCGCATCCAACGCGTTGCCCGTGCCCCAAGCGCTGAAATCGTTTGCGTTTGAAAAAATCTTGAGCGCCGGACGCATGCAAACGGTGCTTCTCGAAAACGATAAGAAGAATCCATTGGGAGAGTACCGTCGCGAAGCGGTGAAACGGTTGTGTGGCACCTCGGGAGAGACGCTCAAGTTGAAATTTCTCAACGAGGAGCTTGGATTTTCGTACGCGAAAGGCGTCAAAGCGACAAATCCGAACGTCCTCGCCGTGGGGAAACGCATCCCGCACTGTGCGTTAATAAACGCCGACGAAGGAGGAGGCACTATCTCTACGATCGATTTAGGTGGTTCAAACAGCAACTTCGAGTGCCAATTCTTTGCGATAACGTCGTCATCGGTGAACGTAGACGAAGATGCTCTGGAAGAAGCTCGAAAAATGTTACCTAAAGGCGCTGCATTAAAACTCGTCGTCGTTTCATCGTCGTCAGACAAAAAAGACGAGAAGGAGCCCAAAACGACAACAACAACGAAGAAGAAAGGAGACAACGGCGGCGACAACTACGCCATCTACATCGACCCATCGAACGCCGCGTGGACGAGCATCCTCGAGGAATACAACGCCAAGAACACATCGAGAGCAGACGACGTCGCAGAAGTCATTCTCTGTCGCCCAGATGCGCACGTCGCCTTCGTCGGCAGTTTTGCGCGCCTGCCGAACGCCGCGCGAGACGCCACCAGAGGGCATTTAATAGATTTAATAGTCAGGTAGAGATAATAATAGGAATAGAATATTATGTATTAAACTAACTAGGCGAAGAACCAAACGCTTGCTCTTCGGTAATCTGGAACGAGACGCACACCATCGCTTTGTTCGGCGCAACGTCTCGAACCTCGAACACTTTCGCATTTTTAATCGGACATCCCAAGTGACCTTCAGCTCGGGAAATGACGTCTCGATCGGTATGTCCTGGCGGTCGAAACGCGTAGGCGTGTACAGTTGGGAGTTTTCTATTCTCCCACGTCTTTCGATCGAACGAGTGTTTGAGACAATCGAGAAACTCCACCGCGGTAGCCGGGAGGTTCATGACGATGTGATCGAATGTCGCTCCGCTTGGGGGCACAGATGTATTCTTTGCCTCCTCCCGTGCGGTCATTGTCGACCAGTTTGGTTTCGGTACCGACGTTTCCTCTAATCTTTTGCGTTTCTTTTCTGATTTCTTCTTCGTGTTATTATCTTCGGATTCTTTCTCGTCCTCCTCGTTTCCGTTTTCGTTCGCTTTTATCTTCTCTCGAAATTTTTTCAACTCTTGCTCGTACGCGGAGAGTTCGCGGGCCCACATCTCCTCGGGCGCATCATCACTGCTCTTTCCCGCGGCCGGTTCTAACAACGATTTGATGAACGCTCTCGCGTCCATGTTGTATAATTTCACCGAGTCTTCAATCTTATTCAATTTCACGTTCTTTTGCATCATCTCGAAACAGTCCGGGTTCAAATCGCTCGCGTAGACTCGACACCCTTTCGTTTTCACCGCTGGAACAACGAACGGCCCAACCCCGGCCATGGCATCTACAATCACCTCACCTCTCTTAAACTCCACGTCCACCAACCGTTTATGTTCCGTCTCCAACCTCGAATTCCAATAGACTTTACCAAAATCAACCTCGAAGGAATACCCGTGTTGCTTCACCGTCGCTTTCAAATCCGCGTCGCCGTATAACAACTCCCAATTCGGCACTCGAAACATCGAATCAATCGCGCCTACTTTATTCACTACCGTTCGAATTCTCGAATTCTTATCCGCGATAACTTTCGCAATCGTATATTTATACGGTAAAAACTCTTCTCTCAAATTCACGTGTGCCACGTGCCCCACCTGTTCAAACGCGCTCGGCGTCTCCATCCCGTCTGGCAAGAGCTGTTTCAAAACGTACTCCGCCGTGTGATATTTATAATCTAACGTAATCCTGTGCTCTTTCACGACCCCTTCGTTCTCTTCGTCATTTTTGCCATCACCACTCACCAACGAAATTCCAACTTCGTCCTCTAACCTCTTCCTCACATCCTCCGGTAAAAAATCCGCCACCGCTTTCGCCGCGAAGCTCTCTCGCTTCAACAAAATCAATCTCTTCCTCTTCTCCGGATCTGTCTCGTCCAAAACCACGTCTTGTATTCCTCTCTCCTCGAGCGTAAAACCTCTCAAGATTTTCGTCGCTTTCGAGACTTTCGTTCGATCGATTGAAATCGCATGGACGAGGTACTCGCTCTCGAATTTTTGGTAGTCGATTTCCACATTTGGTGGTTGGACGAGCGAATGCCTCGGTAAAAGGTCGTTGTTGTTATTGTTATCCCTCGGGCCAATCGCCCCCGACGGCACGCTGCTCATTGAAAAAGAGAGACTTCTGTTTCTCTTCCTCCTTATTTGTATCGGTCTTTGTGCTGCCTTCGTGGCCGTCGCCGTCGTTTTTGTCGTCGTCGGGGACGTCGTTTTTGGCGGTGAAAATTGATGATTTCCGAATCGAATGTGACGAAGACTTTTGCGATAATAGGAGAGAGAAGAAGCGGCGCAAAAAGCGCAACGCCTCGTGGTCAAAGAAATCGTCGTCGAAATCGTCGAAATGAGAGAGAGCGAGAAAGAGAGACCACCGTTCTCTCTCTTTCTCTCTCTTAAATGATGATGACTTTTAGGGGAAGAATTTGTGAAGGAAGTTACTATACAATTAATACTACAACAATGTCATCATCAATCTGCTTTGATCAGTCGCTGCTCCCCAAAGGCCTGGCCATCTTGCTCACTTTACTACTTTTCACCTCACCGATCGCTCTCTCATCCATCTCACCCAACGGCCATCTCGGTTTTAACCGCACCTGAACGTCTCGGTCCTTTTCGTCTTTCGCAAACGCTTCGCTGTTTCTCGGGACGGGTTTTTCCACGCCTAAGGCTAAGTTGAGTCTTTCGATGCCGGCCCAGGCGACCATGACCCCATTGTCGGTGCACCAGGAAGGCTTTGGGAAGACGACGTCGATGGAATGGTTTGCACCGATTTGGAGTAACTTTTTTCGGATTTTTTGGTTGGATGCGACGCCGCCGGCGACGACGAGGCAGGTTGGCGAGACGCCGTCGGATTCCACCCATTCCAAAGCTCGTGAAACGCGGTCTTCGAGGTGCGTTACCGCGGCGGTTTGGAACGCGTGCGCGATGGCGGCGCGCGTTTCTCGGTTTTCTATGCCGTCCCAGTTTTCGGAAGGTAACACTTTCTGTTCTGGTTTCGACTCGTCGACGACCGCGCCGAGGTGCTTTTCGATGGCCAATCGGACGTTGGTTTTCAATCCTGCGAAACTGAAATCGCACGTTTTGCGTTTTCGCAACGGGACGGTAAATCTGATTGGATTCTTCACTTTTTTTCGAACAATTTTCTCAAACACCTCGTCCGTTATGTGCGCTTCCTGTTCCGTTTCCTTTCTGCACTGTTCTCGTCGCGGTTCTAAAACTATCTCTTCGTACTCTTTGGCTAACTTTTCCAACGCCGGACCGCCGCCGCCGCCGACGGGCAAACCGAGAAGTCGCGCGGTTTTATCGTACGCTTCACCTATGGCGTCGTCTAACGTTTGACCTAATATGGTGTATCTCCCGACACCTTCTACTTTCAACAGCACGTTGTGCCCACCACTCACGAGTAACGCGACGAACGGGAACTTCGCAACCCCCCCATTTTCTTCTTCTTCTTCCTCCTCGCTATTCGCGTTCCACTCTTCCTCCTTCACTCTCGCCACCAAACAGTGCGCTTCCATGTGATGCACCGGAACGATTGGTATCCCGTATTCCCCGCTAATTTTCTGCGCTTTCCTCACCCCAACTCTCAAACACATGGACAACCCAGGACCCACCGTCACCGCCACCGCGCTCACTTGCTTCCCGATATCCGTCACCCCGGCTTTGCGCAAACACTCCTCCACGACATCATCGATGGCATTTTGGTGCGCTTCTTTCGCTAAAGTTGGTACCACGCCGCCCCAATTTTCGTGTATGGACACTTGCGACTTGATCGCTTCCGAAACTACGTGGCCGGATTTCGTGACAATCGCGCACGCGGTGTCGTCGCAGGACGTTTCGATGCCTAAAATGAAGGCATTTTTGCCTCCTTTTAATTGGATGGCGTTTTTAAGGAACATTTTCTCCTCTTTGGTTGTGTAGACGCCGGCGTCGGAAACTATTCCTTTTTGATCGATTCGAAGGTGTTTCATTTGCTCCTCTTTTTCCTCGTCCTCCTCGATGGTGGTCCCACGCGCAGAAAAGCGAGCCGCAGTAAGAGCAGCAGCATAGCGGGGAAGTCTTTTGGAATTCGCTTTTCGGGAACGAACGAATTCGCCGCCGGAAAAACGGATGCTTTTAGAGGAAGAAGACGAAGAAGGAGAGGCGTACATCGCAGCAATACTTCGCGTTGTTGTTGTTGTTGTTGTTGTTGGATTTACTGGTAGCGCGCGTCGTTTTGCCGCCGCCGCCGCTGCTGCTTCCGCTGCTGAACGCAAAACGCGAGGACGCATTTACTGAAGATTTTCAGAGGTGTAATTTTGACTCTCTCTGCGAGAAAAATGAACGCGGAGTCATCGAGTGCTTTTGATGATGCTTTTGAAAGTGCGAACGTGATGATTATGCGATAGTCCTATTTAAAAGCGCTTTTGTGTTTTATTATTATCAACATAATCTTCATCTTAACTCGCGCCGTAGGAACAAATGGTATTATTCGTCATCAACGCTTTCGCTAACAAAGCGTCTCGTTTCGAAGTGTTCCAGCTATCGGATAACAACGCGAAGTGCGCTTTCGTGGCGGGGTTATCGTCGTAATACGCCTGAGATACCGCGAGCGTTTCGTCCTCGGAGTTCAACGGTCGGTATCCAAACCCATACGCGTGAATACTTTCGCACAAACCGGAGAACATGACGTTGAAGAGTAACGCGTAGTGGTCTTGGGTTTTGTACGTGTCCGGAATGTCGTCGTCGGCGCCTAACGTGAACCAGGCATCGCTCATGTCTTCTTTTTCGTGCGCGGCGGCTAATACGCGGTTCACGAAAAACCGAAAATCGAAGGTTTGTAAATCGGAATCGTAGTTCCGTTTCGTCGCGGATGGAAATGGTCTGTTCACCCACAACACCGGTTTCCCGTCGTGCGCGTTGACGCCGTCCAACTCGCCCTCTTGGTGCTTCTCGTCCTCGACGATCCAAAATTTATCCGGAACCCACCCATCTCTGACCGCTGTTTTCGAATTCACCGGTCCAAACGGCGTGTAACTATCGTCCGCGTTCGTTTGCTCCCCAGTCGCGTAAATCACGCTCGTCTTCGCGCCTAAATCGTTCTTAAACTTTTCGTTCGGCATACTCGCTAGTCGAATCACCGTGTCGTGTTGATCAATCTTTGGTCCCATGTTCATCCCTTTATAAATAGCCGGTCCGACAATCGCACACGTTCCGAACGATTGCGGTTTAACGCTCACTGCCCCGCTAAAACCACACTGAATCGTTTCCAACGGACATCTTTTCGCGTTCGAAAACACCATATCCAACGCCCTTCGTCTCGATCTCCCCGTCCCCGCGAACATCGCCTCTTCGTCCGATGATATCCCGTTCACCATCCCATTCACTCGATTCCCTTCTCTCTTCCCCAAAATACCGTCGATTTCATTCCCATCCTCGTCTGAAAAAGCGATATCGTCCGTTTCGTACGGCGCTTCCGGCATCGCGCACTCGCTCGGAATCCGTTCCCACGCATACCCCCAATACCATCGCAACTCCGCCGGCGAGATATCGAACCCGGCCCACGGCGATTTTTTATGCGTATCTCCATTCGGTGACGACGTCCTCGTCGTCGTTTGCATCGAAATAATCGCGATTGATGCGATCAAAATCCCAACCGCGAGCATCGACACCACGATTTTCCTCCCGTAAAAATTCCACAGTTCTCTCAAATCCTCCTTTAACGTCGGACTGTCCATGCCTGAACTCTTTTGCATTAAAACCAAAGGCGCGGCGTCGTCTTCGATCCAGTTCCCGTCCGCGTGGCCGAAATACCCGTCTTGGTTGAGCTCGTCCAGGGCGGATGATTTTCGGCTTCCCATGTTGCTTTTCTCCTCTTTGTTGTCTTCTTCTTTCGTGTTGTTGAAAGCATTCGTTCCCGTGGGGATATCCTCCATCGGGGCGAACGCTTCAAACTCTTCCGCAATATCACCACTCATTAACACAGTATAAAGTGGTATTAAAACAAGAACAAGAACACGATTACGATAAAAACCACCACCACGACTAACGATATAAATGCGAAAATCACAAACAACAACACCGCGAAACGCGCGCGAGTACGAAGAGGTTTCGCAAGTAAGCGCTGCGCTTTCCCCACAACGGAGAGAAGCTTTTTTTTTGTGTTTAGGGTTTCATGTAAAACCCTAAACTAGAGCTTTTTGCCTTCATTTTTTCCCTCAAAGACGACAGACAAAACGTACGTTTCGCGCGCGCATACTACTACTACGAATACTCATAAAATGATTCCATCGCGCACATCCCACTCCTCCTCCATCGGCCCAGGCGTCGTCCCGAGAGGCGCGGACCCCGCATACGACGAAGAAGTCAAACGCGAGTACGATTTACGGAAAAATATACCTCATCTCGGGAAAGGATCGAAAGGGAGACCGTTCTCGATCGATCCCAACGTCGGGGTGATGACGAGGACGCAGTGCGTTTTATTCTTCCTCTTTTTCCCGTCTCTCGATGATCTTTTGTTGTTCTTCGACGGGCGACCTCAGTAAAAGCGGTTCGTTTGGCCGTTTGTTATGCTTTACGCGCGCGTGGTGAGAAGGGAGAGAGAGATTTCTCGAGATCTCTTCTCACGAGTGTTCGTTCAAAGGACGAATGAGACGACACCGCGGAAAAAGCGGAGACAACGTAATCTTTCAATACTCGTCGCTTTTGTATCATTTAACGCGCATAAAACCGAGTAGAAAACTGACCTCTCTTTCTCTCCGATTATTACAACAACAGAACGCCGTACGTGACCGGCACGTCCGTTCTCGCGGTCAAGTACAAAGACGGCGTCTTGATGGCGTGCGATACGCTCGCGTGCTACGGGTCGACCAAACGGTACAAAAGCATTCAACGGATGAAACTGGTCGGGAAATATACAGTTGTTGGGTTTACGGGAGAGTTATCGGATTTTGATTACATTTCAACCTTGTTGGACGAGTTGGAGATGACGGATTTCTGTCAAGACGACGAGTGTCCGAGAACGCCGAAGGAGATTTATAACTACCTCGTTCGCGTGATGTATAACCGACGGAACAAGTTTGACCCGTTGTGGAACTCGTTAGTTATCTCTGGGTGGGATTACGTGGAGAAGAAACCATTTTTAGGGTGCGTGGGGATGATTGGGCAGCACTACGTGGACGATCACGTGGCGACGGGGTTCGGGAACCATTTAGCGAGACCGCTGTTTAGAGAGAGTTGGAAGGAGGAAATGACGGAGCAAGAGGCGGAGAAGCTTCTGAAATCGGCGCTGTTGAGTTGCGTGATGAGAGATAAGCAGATGATGAACAAGTTTCAACTTTCGAAAATTACCGCGGATGGACCCGGGGAGATTTCCGAGCCGTTTGCGATTGACACGAGATGGGGATACGAGAACTACGTCAATCCGACCAAGTACGCGCCGGGCGCTTGGTAAGAGGAAAAGAGGAAAAAACGGCGTCGTTAGTAGTGGTGTTATAGAGCTCTGTATACATGTATAACTTTAAACATATTAGTAGTGTTTGTTTGTGATCAATATTATTAACGGTCTAAATAGTAGCTAAAAATATACTTCTCTCTTCGTACTTTACGTAGTATTATTAGGCAATCAGTCGCGCCTTCTTCAACAATCGAAACGCGACGCCGCTTTCTCCCGGACGAAGCTCTGGTTCGTACTCGTGCGCAAAACTACTGAACGGGTTCAAAAACACGTCCTGTTTTAACCCGTCTTTGTTTTGTTGCATGGAAAATTCCAAAGCTTCTTCGTTATCGATCTTTTCCACGCACTCTTCTAAACGTTTTTGTAAAATTTCCGCCGTGATCTCTCGCGTTCGCGCTTTTTGCGTCGCTTCCTCCTCCCACTGAACATCCACCGGCCATAACATTTCTTTCTCGTCGTAATTCCTCGCTCTTTCGTGAGGTAACGTGTCCGCATCCGCAGCGGACGCTATCATGGTAAAAATCGCGTTACAACAATCCGGCACGTATTTCGTCAACGCCTTCTTCCTCGCGCGTCGATCTTTCAACGCTTGCGCGCGAACGATTTTACCTCGCAGCTGCGCCGCGCACTGTTTGATAGCTTTATCCACTGCCTCGGCAATTTCCGCGTTTTCGTCTCCAATGTATTCTTTAGACGTACCTTTGAATGGAATTTTCGTGGATACTATGGAAACGAACACGCCAATCTTGTCGTTGTTCTTGTCGATCTTATACGTCGTCCAATTCAAACGTTGTACGCACCTCGTCGCCACGTCGGCGCCGCCTTCGAACAACAACGGAATTCGGTTGGCAAATCGAAAGACGTTGAACCCGGGTTTCACGTCTCTTCCACCTAAACTCACGCACGCTTCCACAATCAAAGGATGGCCTCCACACGCCAAAGCTGGAGACGCGTACGACGCGATCCAATCCGGGCCGAGTTCTTTCATGACCCCTAAACGTAAGTTATACTCCCCCGCGGGGGATAAACACTCTCCGCTTGGATCTGAAAATCTCGCCGACGCTAACAGCTGTTGAATTCTCGCGCCTTGCTTGTCCGAAACGTTCTTCGGGTGCATGCTGGCGGAAAATCCCGCCCCTAATTCTCTCGACAATCGGTTCGCGTGCTCGCGGTTGATGCACGTAAACTCTTTGTTGAAAAAACCACTCAAAGTCTTCTCTCTCGTATTCGACAACAAATCTTTCACCAACAACTGATTCTCTTTCGCCGCGCTCGGGTGATACTTTGTCGCTCTCGGTAACGGCGGCATAACCTCCGCTCTTCTCGCAAAGTGTAACTGAATGTCTTGATTCCTAGCCGCGGCGCTCCCAGCCGCGTGCGAAGAGATGTACCGAAACCCAAGCGCCGCGTACGGGGTCACAATCGCCAATTGTCTCAAATACGCCAACACGTACTGTCGATGACTCGTCCAATTTCCCTCAATCGTTACGGACAACTCCGCGCCGTGCCATTTCGTCGTGTTTGGTTTCTTCTCCTCTTTGTGCACGTTCGGGGCGTTCTTCTCGATGTCGATATCCAATACGTATTCCGAGACGAAATTCTGCCCCGGCTGCGCGCTCCTCACTCGAATCGGCAACCCGGTCGTTTGCTTCGACCAAATCAACGCCATCTTCGATCCTAAACCAAACTTCCCTCGCGTTTGTCTCACCCCGTACTTCGTCCCAGACAATACTCGCCCCAACATGTTCGGTATGTCGCTGTGTTCCATACCTTTCCCGTTATCTTTCACGGTGATTTTAAAATACGACTTCTTCTCTTCGCCTTTCGAGGAGTTCGCGTTCCCGCGACCGCCTCCTTTCTTCCCTTTGTTCGCATTCGCCGCCGCCGCCTTCTCGAGTTGCATCTCCACCTTCGCTTCTCTCTCCAACCGTTTCGCTCTCGCCTTTTCCGTCTCAAAATCGTCGTATAAAGTATCGTCTTTCCTCACGTGCGCGTCCAATCCAATCATCGTCTCGTACTGCGTCAGCGTCACCTCTTCCACTAACACGTCCACTTGCGGCAGAACCCCGATGTGCTCCGCCGCGTCTAACGCGTTTTCGATGAATTCTCTCAACGTCGTGTATAACGATTTCCCCGCGTTTTCAAACCCGGCGATGCCTTTGTTGTCTTGGAAAAATTCCGCCGGTGACTTTTGCTTCAAGTTCGCGTCTCCTCCTCCTATTTGTCCTCTTTCTCCTCCTCCTCCTCCTCCTCCCGTGGTGGTGGTCTTCTTCGGTGGCATTTTTTTTAGATGTTTCTTCTTCTTCTTCTATCGATGATGAAAGTGATGCGCGGCAGAAGAAATCGACAAAAAACGCGCGCCCAAACCCGCAAATCTCTTTTATTCTTTCTCTCTTTCTCTCGAGTTGTTGTTGTTAATAACAGTGTCGTTCTCTCGTCTCGTCTCGAGATGATGATGATGCAATGGGGAAACAACGAACGAACGAACGAAAATTCAAAATTACGCGCTCTCTTTCTCCGTCCAAACGACACAACAAAAGCACAGTAACAGAAGAAGATAAAAAAAACGCCAACAAGTTCCTCTCTCCCTCTCTCTTCTGTTCCGCGTGTTTTTGTATGCGCTATGTATAAAATCACCTCACAAAACACAAAGAGATTTTTAGACTAAAGAAATTTATATAACATCTGTGTGTGTGAACGTGTCCCAATTTTGTAGGTGTTTCGGTCTCCTGTCCAAAGCGCAAAAAAAGAGCAAAAAGAGCAAAATTTTTGAATTTTTTCGTTTTTGGCTGCCATTTTTGTTTTTTTCGTCTCTTCAAGTCTCTCTCTTCACAAAAAAAAGAAAATTTTTCTTTTACTCCAGTAAGAAGAAAATCTCAACCTCTTTCGTTTGCTTCGCGCGCCTCTGAATATACACACACATAAAAGACCATCATCATGGTAAGTTTTGCGACGACGACGATAGAAAAGACGACGATGCAATTGTTGTTCTTTGTATTCTTTTCGTTTTTGTTGCGTTCATCTCTCTCTCTCTCTCTCTTCTTTCTCGCGTGATTGAAGATTTTCTTACAAATCGGGAAAGAGAGTCAACGGACTTTTTCTTCGACTCGTTCTTCCCCGTCAATTTTTAAAATGTAATGTCTTTTGTGCGTGTGTTTGTGTCGCGCGCGAAAGATAAAACGGACGAGCGATTGATTGCGTTTATGTTTGTTCGTGTGTGTGTGTATTATATACTGACCCCAAAACGTCTTCTCTCTCTCTCTCTCTC